>Ga0302196_10000691_pt1 | contig 32216 bp, 31 predicted proteins | sample II_Bog_N1_3_FD_198794 | JGI IMG/M metagenome (GOLD analysis project Ga0302196, IMG submission 198794) | Peat permafrost microbial communities from Stordalen Mire near Abisko, Sweden - II_Bog_N1_3 | ecosystem: Environmental > Terrestrial > Soil > Wetlands > Peat | place: Sweden: Abisko...
AACCTGCCCCGCAGCGCCAGTGCACGGGCCCTGACCGACACCGTGGTCACCGGCTACGGGATCCGTCTGTTCCGCACGCTCCATCCGAGCGGACACTCGGCCGGGGCCTGAGGGGCGACCGACCCCCACGGCCCTCCGGCGGTCCGGCGGTCAGGGGATCGGAAGATCAGGCGATCAGGCGCTGGTCTCGACGATCAGCAGGTCGCAGGGCACCCGCCGGGACACCTTGTTGGCGATGGGGCCCAGCAGGAACCGGGCGGTGGACTGCATCCCCTTGGAGCCCACCACCAACAGGTCGGCGGCCTCGTCCACGGTCACCTTGATCAGCGCCTCGGCCGGATCGCCGCTCACGGCCAGGGCGGTCACATCGGCCACGCCGGCATCGCGGGCCGCCGTGGCGGCCTCCTCGGCGGTGGTCTCGGCCACCGAGTGGGCTGCGGCCACCCATCCGGAGTCGATCGAGACCCCGGCCCCGGGCACGCCGCTGGGGCCGCGGCTGCTGTAGGCCGACACGATGATGAGCCCGGACCCGAGGGCGCCGGCCAGGGCCACGGCTTTGGCCACAGCGCGCCCGGCCGTCTCCGAACCGTCCGTGCCGACGACGATCTTGGTGGGGACGCCGCTGCCTGCTTCCGCCTTGTCAACCATGGTCCGACCCTCCGTCTCTCATGCCCAGCCCGGCGTGTTCGCCAGGAGCATTATGGTCTGCGGACCCGGGAATTGCTGGTGGACCCCGACGCGGCCGGTCAGCCCGCGAACGGCGCCGGTCCGCCGAAGTGCTCGTGCAGCGCCGTGCGCGCCGCGAACACCCCGCACATCCCGTGCACCCCCCCGCCCGGAGGGGTGGAGGCGGAGCACAGGTAGACCCCGCGGACCGGTGTCCGGTAGGGGTTCCACTGCACGGTGGGCCGGAAGACCGTCTGGAGGAGCGTCGACGCGCCGCCGGCGATGTCCCCTCCCACGTAGTTGGGATTGGCCTGCGCCTCGTCGGCCGCCGTCCGGGTCGAGCGGGCCACGACGAGATCGGTGAAGCCGGGCGCGTACCGCTCGATCTGGCGCTCGATGGCGCCCGTCATGTCGACCGGGGAGCCCGACGGCACGTGGCAGTAGGCCCACAGGGTCTCGGCCCCGGCCGGGGCGCGGGTCGGGTCGGCCACCCCGGGCTGGACCACCAGGCAGAACGGGCGGTCCGAGTGCCGGCCGGCGGTGGCGTCGGCCTCGCTGGCCGCCACCTCGGCGAAGCTGCCGCCCACGTGGAGGGTGCCGGCCCGGCGGCACACCTCGGCCCGCCAGGGCACCGGTCCCGACAGGGCCCAGTCCACCTTGCAGACGCCCGGACCGTACCGGAAGCGGCGGAGGGCCCGACCGTAGCGCGGGGGCAGGGCGGCACCGGCGACGGCGGCCAGGGTCACCGGCGAGGTGTCCATCAGGACCACGGTGGACCGGGGGAGCTCCTCCAACGACTCCACCCACTGCCCCGTCACCACCGTCCCCCCCAGGCGCTCCAACTCGGCCACCAGGGCGTCGGTGATGGCGGCGCTGCCGCCCTGGACCACGGGCCATCCCTCGGCGTGGGCGATCAGGGTCAGCAGCAGGCCGAAGGCCCCGGTCAGCGGGGCCGTGAGCGGGGCCATGGAGTGGGCCCCCGCCCCGGCCAGCAGGGCGCGGGCCTCGGGTCGGCGGAAGCGCCGGACCAGGTGCTGCATGGGCAGGAGGCCGTCGAGGCCGAAGCGCAGCAGCGGGAGCGGGTGGGCCGGGACGCTCCGCAGCGGGGCGAGGACCGAGTCGGTGATCTCGCGTGCCCGGGAGACGAGCGGGCCCATCAGGCGCCGGTAGGCGGCGGCGTCGGGACCGAGCCCGTCCGCCGTCTCCTCGACCGACCGGTAGGCCGCCACCGCGGCGGCGCCACCCAGCGGCTGTGCGAAGGGCACCGCGGGCTGGCGGAGGGCGCCGTGGAGCCCGGCGAAGGCGGGTTGCGCGAAGAAGGGCGAGGCCAGGACCAGCGGGTGGGCGATCGAGCAGATGTCGTGGCGGTAGCCCGGCAGGGTCAGGGACTCGGTCCGGCAGCCCCCGCCGGCCTCGTTCGCACCCTCGACCACCGTCACCGACAGTCCCGCCCCGGCCAGGGTGACGGCGGCGGCCAGGCCGTTGGGCCCGGAGCCCACCACCACGGCGTCGACGGCGCTCACCGGCGGCTGCCCTCGGTGGGGACGGTCGTCATGGCCCCCAGTCTGGCCCACCGCCGGAGGGCCGGCCGTCGCCGGGATGCCGGTGGAAATCCGGCGGCTGTGGACTTAAGGTCGCATCCGTGCGGATCGAGAGTGCGGTGACCTCGTTGTCATGGATACCCTCGGAGGCGGTTCGGGGCGGCACCCGGGTGGCCTTCGATGCCGGATTCACCCACTACGACGACCCACCCCCCGACGAGTTCGACGACATCGAGGACCTCCGGGCCGGTGACCGGTTCCGCTTCGCCAACGTGCTGAGGGCGTGGGCCGAGTTCGACGACTCCGGCGCCGTGGTCGACAGCGGCTACAGCGGCGGCGGGCTGATGGGCTCCACCACCGTAGCGCTGGCCGGGCTGCGACGCGAGTTCGAGGCGGTGGCCCTCCCCGACATCCAGGCGCCCGTCGAGGTGGGTGACGGGTGGGTGCGCTTCACCCAGACCGCCGGGGGCCGGACGGGGCTTCCGGCGCCGCGCCGGGTCCGCCGCCGGCCGTACATCCAGTGGCAGGCCCCGCTGGTGTGGACCACCCTCAGCCTCACGCTGTCGCTGCAGGATCCTCCGGCCTTCGCCGTGCAGGGGGCGAGCCGGTTCCCCCGCCACTGGGTCTACGACCACGACGGGCGGCTGGCCGCCAAGTCTGGGCTGACCGACTACCGCGACTGGTACCGCAAGTCGTTCGGCCGGCACACGCCGTGGGGCGAGCAGGACTCACCGGCCCTGGTCACCGCGGTCGAGACGGCCCTCGAGCGGAGGCTGTCGGTGGCACTGATGGACAAGCGCAGCAAGCCCCGGTTCACGACGCTGCGCAGCGGTGACACCCTGGTCACCGAGGGGGAGGAGGGTCGTGACGTCTTCCTGGTCCTCGACGGGGTGATGCGGGTGGAAAAGGGCGGCGAACGGCTGGCCGAGTACGGTCCGGGCGCCATCCTGGGGGAGCGGGCCGGACTGGAGGGCGGGAGGCGAATGTCGACGCTCATCGCCGTCACACCGTGCCGGGTGGCGGTGGTGGCCCACTCGGCCCTGGACCCCGAGCACCTCCGGGAACTGTCCAAGGGCCACGGGGCCGGGTAGCCACGGGCCGGGTAGCCACGGGGCCGGGCCCGAACACCACGGGTGGTGGCGGTGCGGGTGCGGGCGGTGCAACCGTCGGTGGAATCACGGCGGCGCCTCTGGAACGGGCGTGGCCGGCTGGGTACCCTGACCGTGGGCGCCGCCCGCAGGCGGAGCGCACCGACACTGTCGGCCGGAACGTCACGAGGGCGGGGATGGACTGATGCCAACGAGCCACACGGTCCCACGTACCCGGTCCCGGCGCCGGTGGAGCGCCCTCCGCATGGCGTCGGTGATGGCGCTGGTGGCCGGTGTGGCCGGTGTGGTGCCACTGGTGGCGTCCAGCCCGGTCGGGGCCGAGGCCCTGACGCCGGTGGTCACCGGCATCAGCGGCCCGAACGGGATCGCCGTCGACCCGGCCGGCGACATCTTCGTGTCGACCGACGACAGCGTGTCGGTCTGGTCGGCCACCGGCACCACGCTGTTCGGGACCCCGGTCCCGGCCGACACCACGACGACCCTCGTCACGAGCGAGAACCCCATCAGCGGGATCGCCGTCGAGGACGGGAACCTGTGGGTGGCCGAGGCCGGCGTGGTCCAGGTCCTGTCGCCCACCACCACCACCCTGTTCGGTGTCGGCGTCACGGCCGATGAGCCCACCACGGTGATCAGCTCGCTCGTCGACCCGACGGCGATCGCCTTCGACTCGGCGGGGGACCTGTTCGTCTCGGATGCGACGGACAACGACGGCACCGTGTCGGTGCTGCCGGTCGCCTCGGGCTCGATCTTCGGGACGTCGGTCACGGCCGACACCCTGGCCACCGTGTCGTCGGGGTTCCAGGATCCGGTGTCCCTGGCCTTCGACACCGAGGGGAACCTCTACATCAGTGACAACGGACTCGGCGCCCTGTCGGTGCTGCCCGCGGCCGACGGCACCGTCTTTGGCACCTCGGTGACCGCCGACACGCTCACCACGTTGGCCGCGGAGTTGAACGGGCCGTGGGACCTGGCCTTCGACCCGGCCGGCACCCTCTACCTGGTGGACGGCTTCGGGGTGGACGCGCTGTCCAACGTGTCGGGCTCGCTGTTCGGCACCGCAGTGCCGGCCGACACCCTGACCCCGCTGGACCTGGAGGACGGCGCCATCGGCATCGCCTTCGACAATTCGGGCAACCTCCTCATGACCGACGGACAGGACAGCGCTGTCGTCGAGGCCACCCCACCCTCGGACACGGTTTCCGGGGTCAGCTTCACCGGGACGGCGGACAATCCCGACATGATCATCACCGGGTCGGGATTCGGCTCGGGCCCACCCGGCGGCGTGGCGCCCGGCTGCTCGGCCACCGGCAACGACTACGCATACTCGACGTTCACCATGACCGACAACACCCAGGCCTGGCAGGCCGGGATCCCGGGCGACTGCATCGGCTTCACCGTCATCACATGGACCGACACCCGGATCGTGGTCTCGTTCGGCTCGTGGTACACCGATCAGGAGGTGTCGTCGTCAACCGAGCTGCAGTCCGGGGACAGCTATGTCGTGGGTGTCATGGGCGCCTACTTCACCGGCACGATCCCGGCCGCGCCCGTCGTCACCGGCCTGAACCCGGCGAGCGGGCCCACCTCCACCCCGGTCACCATCACCGGGTCCGGCTTCACCGGCGCATCCGCCGTCGACTTCGGGTCCACCCCGGCCAGCTTCATGGTCAACTCGGACGGATCGATCTCGGCGCTGGCACCGGGCGGGAGCGGCACGGTCGATGTGACCGTGACCACCACCTGGGGTGCCTCCACCACGACGGCCGCCGACCAGTACACCTACACCAGTCCCGGCCAGACCGCCTTTGTGTGCACCGGGCCGGGCTTCGGAACCACCGACTTCCCCGTCGGCGTCAGCGCGTCCCCGGGCCCACCGTCCACCATCGACGTCGGCGGCACGTATCAGGCCACGCTGGGCGCCGACGTGACCATCCCGGCCTCGGTGGTCAACGACTACCTCGGGGTGGGCGCCACCTCCCTCACCGCGGTGGAGCAGACGACGTCCGAGGACGGACTGGACTCGACCACCCTGGCCCCGAGCGGCGCCGTCGACCCGAACACCCTGTCCGCCGCGGCTGACGACCTCCCCCAGACGTTCGCCCTGGTGGCCAATACCCCGATCACCTACCAGACCACCTACGACCCGGTGACCTGGCAGACCGGACCGGGGACGGGCCCGGTCACCTTCGCGGCCGGCGCGGTGGACATCACCGTCACCTATGTGGTGGCCGGCGCTCCGGTCACCCAGGCCATCTCGTGCAGCCCCCCGGCCACCGTCGTGGCCCTGGGTGCGACGACGGTCGACCCGGCCCCGGTCACGCCGACCCTGCAGGTGCCCTCGTCCACCCCCCCGGTCCAGGCCCAGGTGACGTCAGGGTCCGACGACGGCTGGTCGGTGACCGTCACCAACACCTCGGATGCCACCGTCAAGGGGCTGGCCGCCACCGTCACCATCAGCGACGGCGGGACGCCGCCACCCTTCGACCTGACGGCCATCGCCGCGGCGGGCACCAAGGGATGCACCTCACCGTCGGCCGGGGTGCTGAGCTGTGCCGAGCCCAATCTGGGCGCCGGAGCCTCGACCACCATCGACGCCCAGGTGGCCACGGGCGGACTGGCGCCGGGCACGGTCGTCTCGGGGACGGCCACGGTGACGGCCGGCAACGCCGCGGCCCAGCACACGGCGCTGGGATCGTTCACGCTGGTGACGGTGACCAACGGTGTCATCGCCGTGGCGACACCGGGCATCGGCCTCAGCTCCAGCACCGCCCCGCTGTCCACGGCCCTGGCCGAGGTGACCCTGAAGCTGCCGAAGACCAAGATCCCCGCGCCGGAGTCGGCGCCGCGGCTCTCCTCGGCGATCACCCGCGCCACCACGGTGGGCGGCGCCACGAAGCCTCCGGTGGTGGGCGTGACCCTGGAGCCGCTGGCCCCCTCGGCGGAGCCCGCCCTGTGCCCGCCGTCGCTGGGCGGCTGCCCGAGCGACATCATCCAGGTCCAGGGGAACTTCAGCAGTTACGTCAACGCCGCCCACCCCATCAGCGCCGTGGTCGAGTTCTACTACGGGGGCCACGTGCCGTCGGGATCGATCTACATGCTGAAGCCGACCGGGGCGGTGGTGAAGCTCCCGACGTGCGTCAAGGTGGGGAGCGGTTACGTGACGCCCTGTGTCAAGGGCAAGGAGAAGATCATCGGCTCGGCGGGCAGCCTGGCCACCGAGGACACGGTGTACTTCACCGGCAACGACCCGGCCATGGGGCGCCGTTGACCCGGACGGGCCGGGCGCCGGCGGGATAGCGTCCGGGCATGGCCCCCACCACCGAGGCGCAGCAGGAGCGCGCCCTCCTCTGCGATCTGTTGGAGGAGGTGGGCCCGGAGGCGCCCACCCTGTGCGAGGGGTGGCTCACCGCCGACCTGGCCGCCCACCTGGTGGTGCGGGAACGACGGCCCGACAGCGGGCCGGGCCTGGTGTGGCCGAGACTGGCCGACTACACCGACCGCGTACGCCGATCCGTCCGTGACCGCACCGCCTGGCCCGACCTGGTGGCCCTGGTCCGCTCCGGCCCACCCACCCTGCTCCGTCCCTTCGACGGCGCCATGAACACCGTGGAGTTCTTCGTCCACGTCGAGGACGTGCGGCGGGCGCGTCCGGGATGGGCACCCCGCGCGCTCCCCCCGGGGCTGGCCGATGCCCTGTGGCGGCGGGTGGGACCCGGCGGCATGGCCAAACGGGTGGCCGCCGCCGTCGAGTTGGCGAGCCCGGGGCGGGCCTCCAAGGTCGCCGGTGCCGGACCCCTGCTGGTCGTCGAAGGCGATCCGGGGGAGCTGGTCCTGTTCGGCAGCGGTCGCCAGGCCCACGCCCGGGTGCAACTGGCCGGGGACGGGCCACTGGCCGACGAGCTGCGCCGGTGCCGCCTCGGCGTGTGAGTGGACACGGCCCGGGAGCCGGGCCGGCCCCGGGACCGGCAGCGGGCCCCGTCGCCCGCTACGTTGCCGGACATGGGCGACGACCTCAGGTACCTCCTCGACCGACAGGAGATCGATGATCTCCTCATCCGCTACGCCACCGCCGTCGACCGGCGGCAGTGGTCCGAGCTGGAGACGGTGTTCACCGCGGACGCCGACCTCGACTACCGGTCGGCCGGGGGGATCCGGGGTGCGTTCCCCGAGGTCCGCCAGTGGCTGTCGGAGGTGCTGCCGCTGTTCGAGGTGACCCAGCACCTGGTGGTGAACCGGGCCGTCACCGTCGATGCGGCCGCCGGTACGGCGCGGTCACGGGCCGTCTTCCACAATCCCAACCAGCTCACCGTGCACGGCGAGCCGTGGTTGTTCGTGGTGGGGGGCTGCTACCACGACCGCCTGGTGCGGACAGCGGACGGGTGGCGCATCTCGGTCCGGGTGGAGGAGACCTTGTGGTGGCAGAACCCCATGCCCGGTCTGCCGGCCATCCCCTACCCGCTGCCCGAGGACGCACTGGTCTGACCGGCACCCCGGCCCCTGGCCCCCGCCCTCCCGGCCGGCCGGCCTCAGAGTTGGTCGACGTAGGTGTCGGTCCCCACCACGGTGGGCAGGAACGGTGCGGCCAGCCGGAGGGTGGCGGTGCCGTCGGACTCCACGGCATCGGTGTAGGAGCGCACGGTGGCCACCGCGTCGGCCGGGTCGCCGGCCACGAACAGGAGCTGCACCAGGCGGTCGGTGCCCCCTGCCGGGGAGCCCAGGTCCATCGGCGCCCCCGGGTCGCCCCGGTCGCCCGCATCGGGAACCGACGGCACCCAGGAGGTCGCCGACTCGACGGGTGAGCCCGCGTCCAGCAGCCCGGGGAGGTGGCGGTCGGCCAGGCTGTCGTGGAGCGCGGTGCCGGTGCCCTCGGCGGCGTCCCACCACAGGACGAACAGTCCGTCGTAACGGTGGTCGAGGGCCAGCTCCACGGGAACCGGGTCCTCGTCGCGGTAGAGCGAGTCCACGTAGTGGAACGTCGAGGTGTGGACGTGGGTGCGCTCGGAGAAGCCCCGGCCGCTGGCGTAGAGGTCCCGGACCTGATGGATGGACCAGTCGCCGAAATGGTCGTGATGGTGGCCCCGCTCGACCCAGTAGACGGCCAGGTAGCTCCCGGCGTCGATCGGGCGGGCGATGACGCTGTCGTCCGGCCAGCGCCGTTCCTTCAGGGCACGGGTCGCCACCCACCGGCTGCCGGCGAACAGCCACGGACCGACCATGCACCCGCCGTAGTAGTGATCACGCTCGTACCACCGGTTGTAGGCCCGCTCGAAGCCCGCGGCCGGCTCCACCAGGGTGAGGAGCATGCTGCCCACCCGGACTGGATAGTCGTCGACCCCGCCCACGTCGAATGGGTAGCCCATGACCGTCCTCCCCCTTCTCGTCGACGGCGTCGGTGACCGGTCGCCCCCCCGCAGGGCGCCCGGACCGGATGATTGAATCTTCCGGTGGACGAGACGCCCGACGAGCTGGCCCGACTCCAACGCCTGTTGGACGAGAGTATGGCCGCGGCCGGGCCGCATCTGCGAGCCATCATCACCGAAGACCGCCGCCTGAGCGCGCACCAGCTGTGCGACCGGCTCCAGGGCATGCGCCTCCTGGTCGTGGCCACGGTCACCGCCGACGGCCGCCCCCTGGTGGGGCCGGTCGACGGCTACCTGATCCACGGGTCCTTCCACTTCAGCTCGGGGCGGCGGTCGGTCCGCATGGCCCACCTGGCCCGGCGCCCCGCAGTGAGTGCCACCCACCTCATGGGTGAGGAGCTGGCGGTCACCGTCCACGGGCGCGCCGAGCTCTTCGCGGTGGCCGATCCCGCCCACCCCGCGCTCCGTCGGGCCATGCTCGACCACTACCTGCCGGTGCAGGGACCGGCCTTCGAGGAGTGGCTGGACGCCGAGGACCCCATCGGTGCCCGCATCCGCGCCGACCGGCTGCTCACCTTCCACCTCGACGAGTGACACGGTCGGGGGCGGCCCGGGGGGCCGATCCGCTCAGGAGCCGCTCAGCGAGTAGCCGCGCTCGCCCAGTTCACCGAGGTCCAAGCCCTGGGCCTGCTCGCCCGGGCCGACCCGGAGCCCGACGGTCCGGTCGGTGACCCACAGGACCAGCCACGTCATCACGAACGGATACGCCAGCGCCACGCCGGCCAGCACCGCCTGGCGGCCCAGCTGGGACCAGCCACCGGCGGCACCGGCGGCGTTGACCACCAGGCGGGCGAACACCCCGGTGAGCACTACGCCCAGGAAGCCGCCCACCAGGTGCACGCCGACCACGTCCAGCGCGTCGTCGTAGTGGAGATGGCGCTTGAGCTGCACCGCCCCGAAGCAGAGCACCCCCGCCGCCGCCCCGATGAGCAGGGCGGCCCACGGCTCCACGTACCCGCTGGCCGGGGTGACGGCGGCCAGCCCGGCCACCGCCCCCGAGGCGATCCCGATGCCCGAGGGCTTCCCCCGGCGGATCCATTCGACGGCCATCCAGCCGACCATGCCGGCGCACGCAGCCAACTGGGTGTTGACCAGCGCGGCGGTGGCCACGGTGCCGGCACTGCCGGCACTGCCGGCGTTGAACCCGAACCAGCCGAACCACAGGATGCCCGCTCCCAGCAGGACGAAGGGCACGTTGTGGGGCCGGTCGACCCGTCGCCGGGGCCCGACGTAGAGCACTGCGGCCAGGGCCGAGGCGCCGGCCAGCTCGTGGACCACCGACCCCCCGGCGAAGTCGATGGCATGGAGCCCGCCCGACCCGAGGAACCCGCCACCCCACACCCAGTGGGCGAAGGGGCAGTAGACCACGAGTGACCACAGCCCGATGAAGGCCAGGTAGCCCCGGAAGTGCATGCGCTCGGTGAACGCACCGGCGATGAGTGCCGGGGTGATGACGGCGAACATCATCTGGAAGGCCATGAACAGCAGTGCGGGGATGTGGGGGGCGAACGGACTGGGTGCGCCGCCCACGCCGGACAGCAGGACGTGGTCGAACCCGCCGATGACCCCCCCGTGGTCGGTCCCGAAGGCCAGCGAGTACCCGACCACCGCCCAGAGGATCCCGATGACGCCCACCGCCACCAGCGACTGGGCCATGGTGGCCACCACATTCTTCTCGCCGACCAGCCCGCCGTAGAAGAGCGCCAGGCCCGGCATCATGAAGAAGACCAGTGCGGTGGCCGTCAGCACCCATGCGGTGTCCCCGGCGCTGACGTGCATGTCGTCTCCCCCTCGGTGGCCCGGAGCGGCCCGCCGGTGACGGCCGGCGCCGTCTTCATTGTGACGGGGGCCCGCCCGGTGGAAATAGAGTCGAAGGTCCCGGGCCGCTCCGGGCACCCGCCACGCGGTGGCGGCGCCCGGCCGGACGTCGAGGAGGGTGCGTGCCGGAAGTCGAACTCGAGGACGTGACGTTGGCCTACGAGGTGGTGGGCGAGGGCGAGCCGGTCCTGCTGGTTCCGGGGTGCGGCCAGCCGGCCTCGGCGTTCCAGCTGGGACTGACCCCGGCCCTGGTGCGGGCCGGGTTCCAGGTGGTCCTGTATGACAACCGGGGCGTCGAGCCGAGCACCGCGCCGCCGCCTCCGTACTCGGTGGCCCAGATGGCCGGTGACGCCCTCGCCCTGGTGGACCACCTGGGGATCACCGCCCCGCTCCGGGTGGCCGGCCACTCGCTCGGGGGATGGATCGCCGAGACGCTGGTCATCGACCACCCCGAGCGGGTCCGGGTGGCCGCCCTGATGGGCAGCGCCAACCGCCCCACATCGTGGGAGAAGGCCGTCACCACCGTCGAGCGGGACCTGGCGGCCTCGGAGGTGGAGCTGCCCCGCCTGTTCTACGCGCTCGAGACCCTGCGCTACCTCCCCTACGGCGAGCTCCAGGACGACACCGTCGTCGACGGGTGGCTCGAGCTCATCGGCGACCTCGACGTGTGGGCCAACCCCGGCCGGTTGGGGCAGTACGAGGCGGCGTTGGCCTGGTCCACCGATCCGGCCCGCACCACCGCCTGGCCGGGGATCACCCGCCCCTGCCTGGTCCTGGCCTTCGAGACCGACATCGACTCACCGCCCGCCCTGGCCCGCGAGGCCGCCGGCATCATCCCCGGTGCCGAGTACGTGGAGATCGCCGGGGCCAGCCACCTCGGCTTCCTCACCCACGCCGGCCCGACGGCCGCGGCGCTGGTCGACTTCTTCGGCCGGCACTGAGCCCCGGTCGGCCGTGCGCATCCTCCTCGTCTCGGATCTCCACTACACCCTGCGCCAGCTCGACTGGGTGGTCGACGCCGCGCCGGCCTACGACCTGGTGGTGGTGGCCGGTGACCTGCTGGACATCAATTCGGCCGTGGCGGTGCACCCCCAGAGTGTGGTGGTGCTCACCTACCTGTCACTGCTCCACGATGCCGGGCGGGTGGCGGTCGGATCGGGCAACCACGACCTGACCGGGCCGGACGGCTCCGGCGAGCAGGCGGCGCTGTGGCTGGAGCAGGCCCGTGCCGCCGGCATCCCCACCGACGGGGACTCGATGTCGGTCGACGACACCCTGGTCACGGTGTGCCCGTGGTGGGACGGCCCGATCGGGCGGGCGCGCCTGGAGCGCCGACTGGCCGAGGACGCCAGCCGGCGTCCGGACCACTGGATCTGGGTGTACCACTGGCCACCGCTCGGGTCACCCACCTGCTGGACCGGCCGCCGCGACTACGGGGACGCCGACCTGGGGGGTTGGATCGACCGGTTCCGGCCCGACATGGTGCTGGCCGGCCACGTCCACCAGGCCCCCTTCACGCCGGACGGCTCGTGGGCCGATCGCATCGGGGACACCTGGGTGTTCAACACCGGCCGCCAGATCGGACCGGTCCCGGCCCACATCGAGGTGGACACCACCGAGGGCCGGGCCACCTGGACCTCCCTCATGGGCTCCGAGTCGCTGCGGCTGGCCGACCCGGCCGGACCGGAGCGGACGGTCTTTTGAACCGCTCGGCCGGGTGACCGCGGCGCGGTGCGAGCCCGGCCTCAGTAGTCGGGTTCGGGATCCCGCGCCGAGCCGGTCCGGGCCCGGGGCTGGTCGTGCGTGAGCTGCCGGAGGACGTCGTTCACCATGGAGAGGCCCGGGGCGTCGCCGTACTGGTGCTCGAGATCGGCCAGGTACGTCGTGACGCTGGTCAGCCTGAGGGCCAGGCCCACGGCCACCAGGGTCATGACCTCGGGCGCGCTGTCGAGCAGGGCCCGGCCGTCGGCGGCGACGCGGACCCGGCTGGGCGCAGTGGCCCGCACCGTCACCCAGTGCGGGATGTCGAGCAGCAGCGAGACCTCCCCGACGAGAGCCCCCGGCCGGTCGATACTCCCGACGGCCACGTCGCCGCTCCAGACCCCGAGCGAGCCCGACACCAGCACCCACAGGGCGCCGCTGTCACCCCCCTGGTCGAACACCGTGTCGCCCGCGCCGTACTCCACCACCGGGAGGTGGGCGGTGAGGTCCAACAGGTCGGCCATCCGTCCATGGTACCCAGCGCGGATCCCCGATCCCCGGGCCGCTGACCGGGAGGCGGGCCCGGATCGGGACCGCCGGGACCGTAACGGGACGGAGTAGGTTCGACCCCGTCATGGGTGCACCGGCTGCATGGGCGTCGACGGCCTCAGGCTTCCTGGCGCGCAAGGATCCAGGTCTTCTGGCCGTGAAGCGCTCGGTGCGCGCCGCCATCTTCGTGCCCGGTGCCTTCGCCTTCGCCCATGCCTTCGTGGACAACGGCCAGACCGGGCTCTTCGCCGCATTCGGGGCCTTCGCTCTGATGCTGTTCGTGGACTTCCCGGGCCACCCCCGCACCCGCCTCCTCTCCTATCTGGCGCTGCTGGCCGTGGGGGCGGGGTTCATCTCCCTCGGGACCCTCGTGTCGACGCACAAGTGGCCCGCCGTGGTGTCCATGGCCGTGGTGGGCTTCGTGGTCCTCTTCACGGGGATCCTCGCCCCGCAGGTGGCGACGGCTTCGACCGCGACGCTGTTGACCTTCGTCCTCCCGGTGGCCGTGGCCCAACCGGTCAGCGCCATCGGCCCACGCCTGGAGGGCTGGGTCATCGCCGGCGCCTTCGGTGTCCCGGCCTGCATGCTGCTCTGGCCCACCCCGTGGCACGATGAGCTCCGCCGCCGGCTGGCGTCGGCCATGGCGGCGGTGGGCCGGCTGGTGGCGTCGGGCCCGGCCGCGTCAGAAGCACAGGACTCGGTGCGCACCGAGCTGGCGCGCCTGCGCACGCAGTTCCAGGCCACGCCCTACCCGCCCACCGGTGCCGCAGGCGGCGCGGTGGCGGTGGCCAAGCTGGTGGGTCGGGTGGAGTGGGTGGCCGGCAATGCCGTGCAGGCCAGCGAGGTGGCCGGACCGGCCCCACCGGCCCCGGTCCAGGAGGTGATCGACGCGGTGGCCGAGACTCTGGACCGCAGCGCGACGCTGGTCTGTGACAGCGATGCGTACCCGGTGGACGATCCCGAGCTGATCCGGGCCGTCCAGGAGTCCACGCAACGCCTCAGCGTCCTGGTCACCCGCGAGCTGGACAACGAGGTGTCGCTACTGATCGGGGACGGTCCCGACACCGGCACCCGGGCCGGGCCCGATCCCGGGGGCGGTGCGTCGGCCGAGGTCGAGGAGGTGGAGACCCTGTCACCGAGCTTCCGCGCCCGTGCCTTTGGGATCGCCACCGAGATGGTGGCCGACGCCACCCTGGAAGCGGCCGGTGCCCAGACGGTGGGGGACCGCCGGCTGGGACCGGCGGGGGACGCCTCGGCCCACAGCTTCTCCCGCCGGCTCCGGTCCCACCTGAGCCTGCGCTCGGTGTGGTTCCGCAACGCCGTCCGGGGGGCGGCCGGCCTGGCCCTGGCGGTCGCCGTGGTCGAGGTCACCGACGTGGAGCACGGCTTCTGGGTCGTGCTCGGCACCCTGTCGGTCCTCCGTTCCAACGCCCTGGGCACCGGGGCCACGGCCCTGCGCGCCGTCGGCGGCACGGCGGTGGGGTTCGTGGTGGGCTCGCTGATCATGGTCGGCGTGGGCGGGCACTCGGACTGGCTGTGGGCCCTCCTGCCGGTGGCGGTCCTGGTCTCGGGTGTGGCGCCCTCGATGATCTCGTTCGCCGCCGGCCAGGCCGGCTTCACCGTCGTCGTGGTGATCCTGTTCAACATCATCGACCCCATCGGATGGAAGGTCGGCCTGACCCGGATCGAGGACGTGGCCATCGGGTGTGGCGTCAGCATCGTGGTAGGGATGCTGTTCTGGCCGCGGGGGGCAACGGCGGCCCTGGGCCGCGCCCTGTCCGAGGCCTTCGTCGAGAGCTCGGGCTACCTGTCCGACGCGGTGGACCGGCTGACCACCGCCGGCCACAGTCTCGACGTCGAGGCCGGCCAGCGGGCCTCCCACCGCGCCTACCTCCGACTGGATGACGCCTTCCGCCAGTTCCTGGCCGAGAAGGGTGCCAAGGTGGTGCCGGTGGAGACGGTGGCCGATCTCCTCACCGGCTCCAACCGGATCCGACTGGCCGCCTACACGCTCACCACCCTGCCGGCGCCGACGATCGACCCCGGTGAGGCCGAGCTCGAGTCGGTGGCGGTGGCCGGCGCGGTGCTGCGCGACTCCTACGCCCTCAGCCACCGCTGGTACCAGGAGTTCGCCGAGATGCTCACCGGTGCCCGTGCCACGCTCGACCCTCCACCCGGCCACGACCAGACCCTGCACCACGTCCTGCTGGCGGCGTTCGACGACGCCCGGGCGCGCCAGCGCGGTGACCGGGTGCGCAGTGTGCTGCAGATGCTCTGGGCCGACCAGATGCTGGAGGTCCAGTGTCAGTTCCAGAACGATCTGGTCGGTGCGGCCGACCTCTTCGCCCGGCATCACCGGGCCCTCATCATCTGACCGGGCGGATCAGACCAGGTGGGGGAGGGGTTGGGGCCGGGCCTCGGCTGTCGGCCGTGTCGACCCTCTCGACCCTCTCGACCGTGTCGACCGTGTCGACCGGACGGCGGATGCCACCGCCCAGGGGACGTGCGCCAGTGCGTCGAGGGCCAGCACGGCGCCGACCCCGACGGCGAGCCCGCCCAGCGCATCGGTGGGATAGTGCCACCGCAGCACGACCACCGCCACACCGGAACCGACGACCGCAACGATGCCGGCCAGGGCCACCAGCGGCCGGACCAGCCGGGGTGCCACCAGGACCGCGGCGGTGCCGAGGGCGGCAACGGCGGCGACGGTCCCCGACGGGTAGGAGGACGCCCCGGTGCTCCCCAGGTGGCGACCGACGAGGGGCTTGGCCAGGTCCTGGACGATGACCACGGCCACCACCGGGGCGATGCCGCAGGCCAGTGCCCGGACCCAGTCCCGCCCCACCCCGACCAGGAAGACGACGATCACGCCGACCACCAGTGCGGTCAGCGACCCCAGGCCGGCGGCGTCGTGGGCCCAGCCGGACGAGGGATCGAAGGGCAGGACCCGGTAGCCCCACACGTCCAGGCGGTTGGGCCAGGGTCGATGGACGAACGCCAGACCGGCCAGTGCGGCCAGGCCCAGCCCCAGGGTGCCTGCGGCGAGCTCCAGGGCCGTTCCCCCCAGGGTGGCCTGCCGGGGGCCGCGCCGTGGGCGGGGGTTCGGGCGGTGGGTCACCCGCACAGCGTACGGGGCGACCGGGCCCGGTTGGCCGCGGCCACCACGCCATGGCAGTGAGGTCGCGTGGGGTCGCCCGGGTCCGCCCCGGGATCGGCCGACCCACCCGGACGAGGTCGGTCCGACAGGGTGCCCCTGGCTATCGTGGGGCCACCGCAACCCCAGGAGGACGCCATGGGAACCGAAGAGGAGGCCGAACGGATCGTGCGCGAGTTCTGCGTGGCCTTCGGCACGCGCGACCCGGAGGCGCTCCGCCCGTACCTGGCCGACGATGTGGTGTACCACAACATCCCCCTGGAGCCGGCGGTCGGCATCGAGGACACCCTGGCCTTCATCGAAGGGTTCTTCGGCATGTTCGAGAGCGCGGCCATCGAGAACCTGCATGTGGCGGTCCGGGGCAACGTGGTGCTCACCGAGCGGATCGACACGCTCACCTCGAACGGGGTCGTCGCGCCCCTGCCGGTCATGGGGACCTTCGAGATCCGGGACGGCAAGATCAGCGCCTGGCGGGACTACTTCGACATGGGCCAGATCACCCAGATGCTCTCCTGAGGCGCGCCGGGGGGTCCGACACGACGCCTCCGGTCCCGGGTCAGCCCCTCGGGTCAGTCGCCGCCCGTCGACACGAAGAACCGCCATGCCGCGTCCACGCCGGCGTCGGAGCTCCCCCGAGTGGGGACCAACCGATCCTCGCGGTGGGGAACGGGTTCGAGCTGACGGCTGGACCACCGGTCCGGGGGGTCGTCCCTCGACTCGACGCCGCCGTCCCGCACCAGTGCGGTGGGAGTACCGTCCGAGAACCAGCGGGCCTCGTGCTGGCGGTAGGGGTCGACATACCAACCCTGCGCTCTGATTGCCGTATCCAACATGTCACTATTGTAACCTTTAGTTCATCTAAAAGAAAGCTTTTGTTCATGTTGTTCGCGTTGGCACGGTGGCCAGACCCCTGTCCCCCTCCGGCATCCGGACCAGGCCGTCGGCGACCAATCGCCCCGTGGCGCCCTGACCAGGCCCACCCGGTACCGGTCCCCGAGTTCCGTCAGCCGGAGCCGGCATCGCCTGTAATGGAAAAATGCCTGGTCCGAGGTTTGGCTGAGCCCGCCCGGGGCGGCGCAGGAGGGCCCCGGACGGGACCGATCAGGTCCGCGTGGTGATGACCTTCCCCTGAGGGGACAGGACGTACCAGAGCCCACCCAGGTTGTTGAGCCCCTGGCCGGTGGCCTGCCCGGGCTCCGAGTCGGTGACCCAGGTGTAGAGGGGCCACTTGTCGTAGGTGACCTGGACCGTCCCGTCCGTGCGGCGCGTGGTGCCGAGGAGCGAGGTCTGCACGCCCGGGCCCGCCAGCGGCGTGGACGCGCCGGTGGGCAGCAGCAGCGGGGGCCAGGCCTGGGCGCAGGCGTTGTAACAGGTGGACTGACCCGATTGCCGGTCCGGCATGAACATGTAGAGGGTGAGGCCCTGGCCGTCGACCAGCACCGTGCCGAGCCCGTGCACGGTCCCGGTCCGCACCTCGTAGACGGGTGACGGAGTCGCCGACGTCGTCGACGTGGTCGAGGCGACCGCCGCGGGTGTCGTGGTGGCGGGCTGGGCGGTCGTGGTCGGCGAGCTCGAGGACGACGATCCACAGGCGGCCAGGAGCACCGCACTGAGCCCGCCCAGGAGTGCCAGGGCCCCTCGGCCTCGTAGCGCGGCACGCACGGTCGTGGTCATGTTCCCACCTCTCATGACGGGGCTGGTACCCACGCCGGCTCACCCTAACAACGGTGGGCCGATCCCCGGGAAAAGCCCCGACGGGAGCACGGGTCAACTGGCCTGCTGCCACTCCTCGGGCTGGGCTCGGGAGGCCCCGGCCGACAGGAGGTCGTCGACAGGACCATCGAAGGGGATGTCGGAGGCCCGGCCCAGATGCTGGGCGGCGGCGCCCAGCCCACAGGCGAGGGCTGCACCGGAGGCCAGCGAGACCAGCAGGGTGTTCACGATGCGCATGGTGGAGATGTACCACCCGTTGACCGCGGCCAAACCGTGCCGCGGCTCACTCCACTCAGGGGGCGCGGCCCTCGGCCGGCACCGGCGACCGGCGGCTCGGGTGGTCGGGGAGCCGGGTCGTGCCCGTGACCGGGACACCACCCGACGGATCGGGCCGGCCGTGGCGGGCGGCTCTGCGGTGATGCCGGGCGTGTACCCGGCGGGCGGCGTCGTGCTCCCGCATGCCCGGCAGGAACAGGAATCCCAGGGTCAGCAACGATCCGGTGGCGCCGGCCACCACCAGCGTGGTGCGCACACCCAGCAGGTGGGCGACCGGCGCGGTGACGGCGTAGCTGAGGGGGAGCAGGGCGGTGGACACGAACCAGTCGATGCTGGAGACCCTTCCCATCATCGAGTTGGGGACCTGCCGCTGTTTCAGCGTGGCCCAGGCCACCGCCCCCGCCACCTCGGCGCCGTTGACCACGAGGGCGGCGAGCACCAGCTCCCCCATGCCGGTGGCCACCCCGTACCCGGCGACGCCGAGGGTGGCCAGCGTCCACCAGCCGTAGATCCACATCATCGGCCGGCGCCGCTCCCGCCGGGTCCCCATGAGGACGGCGCCGATCAGCGCGCCGACGCCGCCGGCGGCGAGGACGATCCCGTAGGCCGACGCCCCGCGGTGCAGCAGGTCTCGCACGATGTAGGGGAGGAGCACCTCGGTCGGCCCGATGATGAGCAGATAGGTGAAGGTCGCCGACACGAAGGTGCCCCACAGCCAGACATGGCTGCGGACGTACCGGAGCCCGACCAGGACCTCCTGGCGCAACCGGGCCGGTCCCTCCGACGGGGCCGGGGCCCGCCGCGACATCCGGAGCACGCAGGCCGCCGAGTACACGAAGGTGGCGGCATCGATGGCCAGGGCGCCGGCCGTGTGGACCAGCGCCACGGCCAGGCCCCCGAGCGCCGGCCCAGCCAGCTGGATGGTGGCGGGTCGGACGAACTGCTCGAAGGCGTTGGCCTGGGTGAGCTGGTCCTCCGGGACCAATTGGGGGATCAGGGCGTCGAACGAGGGCGAGGCGAAGGCGGTGGCCGTCCCGATGAGTGCGCCGGTGAGGTACAGCTGCCACAGGTGAGGGGACCCGGACGCCGTGGCCACGGCCAGGCCGCCCACGGCCACGGCGCGGGCGGCGTCGGCCCAGAACAGGACGGACTGGCGCCGGAAACGGTCGGAGACCGCACCGCCGAACAGCAGCATGGCCACCTGGGGGAGGGAGGTGGCGATCCCGACGAACGCCAGGGCGGACGGACGGTCCGACAGGGCGTAGGCCTGCCACGCCACGGCGACGAGGAAGATCCCGTCCCCGAGCAACGACACGGCCATCCCCGACCACAGGAGCCGGAAGTCGCGCTGGCGCAGCGGCGTCGTGAGTGACACTGCCGCCACCCGGTCAGCTCGACGTCGGCTGCCGCTGCATCTCGAACCGCTCGGCCAGCTCGCCCAGGACGTCGTTGAGCTGGTCGATCTCCTCGTCCGAGTTGGCCGCGGTCACCTGCACCCGGAACCCGACCTGCGACCGGGGCACGAGGGGGTAGGCGGCCAGCGTCACGTAGATGCCGCGCTCGAACAAGAAGCGCCCCACCGCGTCGATGTCGTCACCCCGTCCCAGGGGCAGCTCGATGATGGGCAGGCCCGAGGTGTTGAGGGTGAAGAGGCCGAGCTCGGCGATCCGGTCGAGGACGCGGGCGGTCTTCTGGGCCAGGGAGGCCCGGATGTCGTCCCCTTCGGCGTCGTTCACCCGCATCCCGGCGAGGACGGTGGCGAGCGACGCGGTGGGTGAGGGCCCCGAGTAGAGGTAGGGGGCGGCCGCCACCTTCAGGTGGTTCTTCATCCAGGTGGGGAGAGCCATGAAGGCCAGCAACGACGAGTACGACTTGGAGAAGCCGCCGACCAGGAGCACGTTGTCGTAGGACTCGTCGACGTAGCGGACGATGCTGTTGCCCCGGTGGCCGTAGGGGGCGTCGGGCGACGGGTCCTCGCCGATGACGCCGAACCCGTGGGCGTCGTCGACGTAGAGGAGCGCGTCGTACTCGCGGCAGATCCGGGCGTACTCGGGCAGGTCCGGGGCGTTGCCGGTCATGCTGTTCACGCCGTCCATGCAGAACAGGCGGGACATGTTGGGAGGGATGGAGCGGAGCGTCTCCTCGAGGTGCTCGAGGTCGTTGGTCCGGATGCGGCGGAACGTGGCGCCGGCCCCCCGGGCCACCGTGCAGCCCTCGTAGATGGTCTTGTGGGCCTGGGCGTCGACCAGCACGGCGCCCTCGCCGGCCAGGACCGGGATCACCGAGGTGTGGATGATGGTGATGGTCGGCAGGAGCAGGGTGTCGGGAGCCCCGAGCAATTCGGTGAGCTGATCCTCGATGTCCACGTAGAGGCGCGGGCTCCCGAGCAGCCGTGACCAACTCGGGTGGGTGCCCCATCGGGTCAGCTCGGCTGCCACCGACTCGATGATCTCGGGATGGAGGTCGAAGCCCAGGTAGTTGCAGGACGCGAAGTCGCTGAGCCAGTGGTCGCCCACCCGGATGCGCCGGCCGTCGACCTCGTCGATGACCGCATCCATCATCGGGTGCGAGGCACGGAGCCGCTCCAGGTCGCCCCACCGCTCGTCGTTCCGCCGGGGCTCGGATGCGGGAACCCCCGGTGGGGGGCTCGACGCCCCCAGCGGGAACGTGGGGGTCGGGGTGGTGGTCATCCGATGGTCTCCTGGGTGAGCTGGGGCCGGCCGAAGTCCGGGTCCCCGGTGTCGATTTCGGAAAGGAAGGTGTCGACCTTGTCGGTGGGAAGGGGCTTCGACAGGTAGAAGCCCTGACCGAATTGGCATCCGAAGGAGCGGAGGGACTCGATCTGCCGGGCCTGCTCGATGCCTTCGGCCACGGTCTGCAGATTGAGGGTCCTGGCCAGCTGGACGATGACCTCGGCCAGGGCCTGATCCTCCACGACGTCGTCGACGAAGGACTTGTCCACCTTCAGGATGTCGATGGGGAAGCGCTTCAGGTAGCTGAGGGACGAGTAGCCGGTGCCGAAGTCGTCGATGGCGAAGGTGACGCCGAGCACCTTGAGCTTGAGCATCCGATCGACCACCGACTCGGCGTCTTGGACCAGGACGTTCTCGGTGATCTCGAGCACCAGGCAGGTCGGGTCGAGGCCGGACTCCTCCAGGGCCCTCGAGACGTCGTTGACGAAGCTGTCGTGTTGGAAGTGACGGACCGAGATGTTCACGCTCACCCGCATGTGATGGGCCACGCCGTCGTGCTGGATCTGCCACTGACGTGCCTGTTCGCAGGCCTCACGCAGGACCCACCGCCCGATGGGCACGATGAGCCCCGTCTCCTCGGCGAGGGTGATGAAGTCCTTCGGGAGCAGCAGCCCGTGCTCGGGATGCTCCCAGCGGATCAGCGCCTCGAGACCGACACGATCTTGGCCCTCGAGACTGAGGATCGGCTGGTAGTGCAGGACGAACTCGTGATGGTCCACGGCCCGTTGCAGGTCGGCGGTGTGCTCGAGGCGCTCCATCACGGCCTCCTGGAGGGCGGGCTGGTACACCTCGTAGCAGCCCTTGCCCTTCGACTTGGCCGCGTACATGGCGACGTCGGCGGCCTGCATGAGCTCGGCCGGATCCTCGGCCCCGGCCGGGCTGAGCGCGATGCCGATGCTGGCCCGCACCTTGATCTCACGGTCGTCGATGGTCATGGGCTCGTTGAGCTCGGCGATGATGCGCTCGGCCACCTCGCAGGACTCCTCGGGCCCCGAGGTCTGTTCCACCAGGATGGCGAACTCGTCGCCACCGAAGCGGGCCGCCGTGTCCCCGCCGCGGAGTGAGCCGGCGAGCCGGCGGGACACCTCCACCAGCAGCGTGTCGCCGGCGGCGTGGCCCAGGCTGTCGTTGATGAGCTTGAAGTCGTCGAGGTCGAGGAAGAGGACGGCGAGGGACGTGTCGGATCGCGCCGCCCGGGCCAGTGCCTGCTCCAGCCGGTCCCGGAACAGCGCCCGGTTGGCCAGTCCGCTCAGCGCATCGTGGAAAGCCTGGTGCTTGAGCTCCTCTTCGAGGGTCTTGCGCTCGCTCACGTCCCGCATGGTCAGCACGATGCCCTCGACGGTGGGATCGTCCAGGAGGTTGGTGGCGATGACCTCGACGTGGTGCCACGATCGGTCGGAGTGCCGGACCCGCCACTCCGCGGTGATGGAGGTGCCGGTGCGGAAGGCCACTCCGGTGAAGGCGGCCAGCGCCTGCTCGACGTCGTCGGGGTGCAGCAGGGTCGTGAAGCGCTGGCCCTCGAGCTCGTCGGCCTCGTAGCCGAGGATCCGTTTGGCTGAGGGCGTCTGGTAGGTGACGGTGGTGTCGGGACGGACGATCAGGATGACGTCCGAGGCGTTCTGGACGAGGGTCCGGAATCGGGCCTCACTGCGTCGGGCGTGGATCACCTCGGTCATGGACTCCCGGTCGAGGGCCAGACCGACCTGGGCGGCCAGGGTGTCGAGTGAGCTGTGGAGCTCGATCCGGAGCGCCTTGGCACAGGTCACGACGATGAGGCCCCGGAGCTGGCCCTGGGCCAGGAGGGGACAGACCACGCGCCGGAGGGCGTCGGGATGTGCCGGGGCGCCCGGGTCCACCGGGATGACGGGGGTGACGGTCGACCGCTGGTCGCCCGGCAGGGCCTCGGCGAGCTCCCAGAGGGCACCCAGGTCTTCCTCCAGCGGCTCGGTGCGTCCCTGGCGCCAGCGCTCCACCACCACGAGCTCCCCCTCGGTGTCGGTGGCCGCCACCGCCACTTCGACCACGTCGGTGTGGCCCGACACCAGCGCCGTGAGCCCGCTGATGGTGGCCTCGTAGATCTCGTCGCGTCCCGAGGCCGCCACCAGCTCGGCGGCCGACTGGCGGAGGACCTGCTCCCGGATCTCGGCCTGCTCCCGTTCCCACACCAGGCCGGCCATGCGGGTGAGGACCAGGAGGAACATGACTGCGGCCACCACGGCCACCACGGGTGCGTCGACCGGCTGGCCCGACAGCGACTCGCCCAGCAGCACGGCCGGGCCGATGAGCGACACGCCGGCCAGCAGCATGAGCCGCGACCGAGTGGTGCGGGGTGCCGCCGTGGGCCTCGGCTGGGACAGCTCGCGCATCGAGGGGTGCAGGGCCGCCGCCCCCCAGCAGGCGTAGAAGAGGATCCATCCGAGATCGACCGCGTTCCCGTCGCTCCAGGCCCAGGAGGGATGGAGGTTGGCCAGGCCGTAGAGCGAGTCGGACACCAGGGTTCCCACCGCCCCGATGGCCAGGAGCCGTCCCGAGGTCAGCCGGAGCCCCCCGGCACTCCACAGGTGGGCCAGCATGGCCAGCACCAGGACGTCACCGAGTGGATAGGCGGCTGCGGTCAGACGTACCAGCAGGTCGCCGGGCCCACGGACGTTCGGGCCGATGAGGAAGATCCACGACAGCAGGCCGACTCCGAGCGTCACCGTGAGCGCGTCGATGAGGCTGGCCCGATCGCCTCCGGGCACCCGGGCTCGGGCCAGCAGCAGGAGGCCGATGGCCAGGACCGGGTACATGGTCACATAGATGGCGTCGATGAAGGAGGGGAAGGGGATGCTCTGGTTGCCGATGATCTGGTGCCAGAACTTGTAGGTCGTGTCGCCGGTGATGAACAACAGCACGCCGGCCCCGAGGAAGCACCAGGCGATAGGGGCGTTGGGCCGGTAGCGCCAGACCCCGTAGGCGATGGCGGCCACCGCCGACAGTCCGAGCAGGGCCCAGGCGGGGACCTGTCCGGGCCACTCCATCCACGGCAGGAACCCGAAGATGAGGGGCTTGTGCGGCGGAAGGCCGAAGGGGAAGTAGATCAGGGCGAAGAGGGCCTCCAGGCCGAGGAACCACTTCCAGGCGTTCGTGGGGATGGCCCGCGGGCGCGTCGTGGACGACGTGGTGTCGGGTGAAGTCTCCGCCGGGGTTGCCATGGGTGCCACTGTCTGCTCCAAGGGATTCTGATCTGCATGCATCGGCCTTGGGGCACCGGTACTTGAGCGATCCCGTCAACCGCTGTTGTCGGGCCCGGGCCCGACGCGGCGCGCGCCGCGGCGCGGGATGCCGCCCCGGGAACCATCCGACCGGTCTTCCCGCCCGACCGGGACGTGAGAGCCCGGCGCCACCCGATGGGGGCCGTGGGGACCGCCGGTTGCGGGCTCAGCGGTGGCTGAGCCCCGCCGCCACCGCCTGTCCGGTCCAGCGGTTGTTGAGATACGGCTCGGGGTCGTGCACCCGGTGGCCGTTGTCGACCTTGTACTCGGTCACCGTCCCGCCGAACCGGCCGATCAGTGAGTTGGCCGCCGCCGGGTCGCGGTCACCGGTGATGTTGGTCCAGCGCTCCACCGAGGCCGGCCAGACACCCGTCCCCCCGATCGGGCAGGGCTCCAGCCGCGGATGGACGACGTCGGCGCCCAACGGGCAGCCCAGGGTCACGAAGTCGGTGACGCCCCATTCGGGATGGGCACAGAGCGCCTCGTAGGCGACGAGGGTGCCGAGCGAGTGGGCGATCACCACCGTGGTGTCGGGGCCGACGGCGGCCTCGACCCGGGACCGGGCTGCCGACCGGACCTCCGGGCGCTGGATGTAGGCGGCCGCCTGGGCCAGCAAGCGGTCGAAATGGTGCTCGGCCAACTGCTTGAGCACCTCGTCGAGGTCGATGGTGGGGTCCAGCTCGGTCAGGGCCGTCGTGATGGTGGCCACGGCGCCGGCCTTGTCCACCGGCGGCTCGTAGCCGTCCTCGGGATCGGGTCGGAACACGTCTCCGTAGAAGGCCACGGTGACCTCGGACTCGTCGATACCGACGCCGTGCCAGGCCAGCCCGTCGACCAGAGCCGGGAACCACTTCGCCTTGATCGACGCCGGCCCCCACAGGTCGTTGCCGGCACCGTGCACCATGATGACGCGGGACATGGCCGAAGCATCCCACACGGCGTGGGCTGCTCCCGGGCCGAAGCCGGGACGGGGTGACCGGGCCGTACACTCCGGAGGTGCGTCCCCGCCCACTGCGAGCGCTGGCCCTGGTCTGCTCGGTGGCGGCCCTGGCCATCGTGGCCGGCAGCCCACCGGCTGACGCCGCCCCTCCCGACGCCCGGTCCTTCGACGGACTGCCCGTCGTCGGTGCCCTGTTCGCCGGGGCCTCAGTGACGGGGGTCCACTTCTGCACGGCCAGTGTGGTGCACAGTCCTCATCGCGATCTTCTCGTCACGGCGGCGCACTGCCTGTCGGGAACCGGAGACGGTCTGTACTTCGCCCCGATGTACCACGACGGCACCGCTCCCTTCGGGATGTGGAAGGTGGTGGCGGCCTATGCCAGCCAACGGTGGCTGCACGACCAGGACCCGCATCAGGATGTGGCGTTCCTCGCCGTGGCACCGCACGACCGCCGGGGGAAGCGGCTCGAGGTGGAGGACGTGACCGGTGCCGACCGGCTGGTCGTCTCGAGCGGTTTCAGGCTGCGGGCCACGCTGGTCGGCTACCCCATCGGCAGTGGGGGCCGACCGATCATCTGCACCAACCAGGTCTACGACCACCTCGGCTACCCGGGATTCGACTGCGGGGGGTATGTGGGGGGGACCAGCGGTGGGCCGTGGATCACCCGGATCGACCAGGCGGCGCGGTCGGGCGACGTGTACGGCGTGATCGGGGGACTGCATCAGGGCGGGTGCACCCCGAGCATCTCGTACTCGCCCTACTTCGACACGTCCACGACGGCCCTCTACCAGCAGGCCGTCCGTGGAGGCCACGGTGACAGCCTTCCGGCAGCCGGCAACGACGGCTGCTGACTGTCGAGTGCCCGTGGCCGTGGTGACCCGCGGCCGCACCGACCCGTCACGCGGACTCAGCCGGTGGTCCGCCGGCGGTAGAGGTGGGCGGCCAGCGGGACGAAGATGGCCAGGATGACCGCCGACCAGGCCAGGGCGGCCTCGACGGGGTGCTGCATGGGCCACACCGGAATGGAGTGCGACGGGTTCGGGTTCCCGAACAGGTCCCGGACTGCAGCGGTGACCGCACTGACCGGATTCCAATCGGCGATGGTGCGCAGCCAGTCCGGCATGCCGGCGGTGGGTACGAGGGCGTTGGACACGATGGCCAGGGGGAACAGGATGATCAGTCCGACGCCCTGGGCCGACTCGGGACCCTTCGAGACGATGCCCAGGCAGGCGCACCCCCACGACAGCGCGTAACTGAACAGGAGGGCGATGGCGAACCCGGCCACGATGGCGGCCGGCGAGGCGTCGGTCCTCCAGCCGATGGCCAGGCCGGTCAGGGCCACGATGGTGACGCACAGGGTCGCCGACAGCACATCGGCCACCGACCGACCGACGAGCACGGCGGAACGCCACATGGGGAGGGTGCGGAAGCGGTCGATGGCCCCCGTACTGAGGTCGCTGCTCAGACCCACCGCCGTGCCCATGGCCGAGGTGGTGAGGTTCAAGAGCATCAGCCCGGCGATGGCGAAGTCCTTGTAGCTGCCGCCGCTGATGGGCACGCCGGACCCGAACACGTAGATGAACAGCAGCGTGAACAGCACCGGCTGGACGGTGACGTCGGAGAGCTGCAGCGGCTCGCGGGCGATGTGCTGGATGTTCCTCCGGGTCAGGACCACCACGTCGTGCCAGCGACCACCGAGCCACGACCGGGCGCTCACCGTCGGCACCGGCGTCGTCACGGTGATGGTCATGGCGTCACCCCTTCCAATTGCGGGACGGCGCCGTCGGCGGCGCCCTCATCGACGGACTTGCCCGTCAGGGCGAAGAACACGTCGTCGAGCGACGGGGGCCGCACCTCTACGTCGTCCACCAGTACCCCGGCCTGGTCCAGGGCCCGGATCACCGAGGTGGCGAGCCCCGAGCCGGTCCGGACCGGGGCCTCGAGCCGCCGGCCGTCGTCGCTGACCAGGACCGGTCCGTCGACGAGGGGGGTGAGCGCGGCCACCGCCCCCGGATGGGCGGCGGTGAGGGTGGCATGGAGACGGGCGCCACCGGTGGCCGCCTTCAGCTCCGGTGGCGTGCCCTCGGCGATGACCCGGCCGTGGTCGATCACCACGATCCGGTCGGCCAGCTGATCAGCCTCCTCGAGATACTGGGTGGTGAGGAGCAGGGTGGCCCCGTCGGCCACCAGCTCCCGGATGATCTGCCACATGCCGGCCCGACTGGTGGGGTCGAGCCCGGTGGTCGGCTCGTCGAGGAACAGCACGGGGGGACGGGTGACCAGGCCGGCCGCCAGGTCCAGCCGCCTCCGCATGCCACCCGAGTAACCCTTGAGGACCCGGTCGGCGGCATCGGTCAGCCCGAAGCGCTCCAGCAGCTCGGCGGCCCGGCGCTTGGCCTCGGGCCGTCGCAGGTCACTCAGCTCGCCCACCATGACCAGGTTCTGGCGTCCGGTCAGGGCGTCGTCCAGGGTCGCGTCCTGGGCCGTGACGCCGATGAACCGGCGCACCGTGCCTGCCTCCAGCACCACGTCGTGCCCGGCCACCCGGGCCGATCCGCCGTCGGGCAGGGCCAGGGTGGTGAGGATCCGCACCGCGGTGGTCTTGCCGGCCCCGTTCGGGCCCAGCACTCCGAGGATGGTTCCGGCCGGTGCCTGCAGGCTGACGCCGGCCAGGGCCTGGGTGTCTCCGTACCGCTTGGTGAGACCGTCGGCCTCGATCATCGGTGCGCCAGCCATACGGGTACCGCCTGTCGTGGGAGGTGGGCTTACTTGCCGAATGGTAAGTGACAACTTACCGGTCGTCAAGTAGAGTCACCGATCATGTCACGAGCCAGTGCGGAGACCTCACCGATCACCGGGGCCGCGGAGGTGACCCTCCGGGGCCGGGAACGGCCGGATGGTGCGCCGGCCGACGGAGCGGTGGAGATGAGCACCCGGGACCGGATCCTCGACATCGCCCTCGAGCTCTTCACGGAGAAGGGATTCGACAAGACCTCGTTGCGGGAGATCGCCGACCGGCTGGGTTTCTCCAAGGCGGCCATCTACTACCACTTCGCCAGCAAGGAAGACATCCTGATGGCGCTGCACCTGCGGCTGCACGAATTCGGGCGGGAGGCCCTCGACGCCATTGGTCAGGGCACGGTCACACCCGCGGTGTGGGCGACCCTGCTCGAGGGCCTGATCGACAAGATGCTCGACCAACGGTCGCTCTTCTTGTTCCACGAACGGAATCAGGCGGCCCTCGAGTACCTGCACAAGGAGCACCACGAGGCCGAGCACGACGACTTCCAGCTCCGTTTCCGCCAGGCCCTGGCCAACACCGACATCAGCGTCGAGGGCCGGGTGCGCATGGCCGGCGCCCTCGGTGCTGTGATGAGCACCCTGGTCCTGGCCGGCGAGGTGTTCTCCGATGTCCCCTCCGACGAGCTGGGACGACAGCTCCGCTCGGTCGTCGAGGATCTGATGGGGCGCGCCTAGCCCGCCGACCGTCGCTCCCTGGCCCATTGGTCCTTCGACTGTTTGGCCCTGCGCTCCTTGGCCGCCGGGCTGAACCGGTGTTCGGCCCCCTGGGGGGTGATGCCACCGACCGCCTCGCCGATCTCCCGCCAGCTGGCCTGGTGGCTCCGGGCGCTCTGGGCGGAGATCTGCCCCAGCCCGTCGGCCAGCCTGCGCAGGTGATCGGCGTACCGCAGCGTGGCCAGCGACCGCGCCGGCTCCTCGGACAGGCCGGACACGACCTCCTGACGGCCGAGTTCGACGAAGCGGTCCGCAGTGAGTTCGGGATCGTTGGCCATGCCCGAGTGTACCTGTGGCCCGGCCTGACTTCAACCATGTGTTGACAACCATGTGTTGACTCCGTAGTCTTCAACACATGGTTGATTCCAGCAACTGCGACACGGGCATCGGATCGACCGGCTCCGGCCGGCCGGGACACCGGCCCGCCGCCCGCCGCCGGGTCGGGGTGGCGTGCCTGACGGTGGGGCTCCTGGCCGCGGCGGCCGTCGGGCTGGCCCCCGGGCGCACGACGGGGACGCCCGCGGCGCATCAGGGATCCCGGGTGACGGCACTGACGGCCGAGGAGGCGGTGGTCGATCCGGGCGCCACACCGACGCCGGCCGCGCCCGTCCATTCCCGTCTGTCACCCACCACCACGACCGCGCCCGTCACGACTCCGGCCACGACGATGCCGGTCACCACCACGACACCAGCCGCAGCGACTCCGGCCACCACGACACCAGTCGCAGCGACTCCGGCCACCACGACTCCGGCCGCAGCGACACCAGCCGCAGCGACACCGGCCACCACGACACCGGTCACCACCGGGCCCACCGTCGCCTCACTGGTGGCCGAGGTCGAGGCGGCGGGGATCGACCCCGGCTACGACTGGAGCTGGAGCTCCGGGGACACGGCCACCGAGTGCGGGGTCATCGCCGTCCCCGGTGTGGCCACGGGATGCACCTTCGGTCCGGCCGGTGGGGCCCGGACCGTCTTTTCCGGCACGCCCACCCTGGCGCTCGTCGCCCACGAGCTGGCCAATGCCGAGACGGAGAACGACGCGGTGCCGAGCCTGGTGGCCGAGGTGTCGCTGGCTGCGGCCGGCACGTCCTGGTCCGCCATCGATGCCGTGGCGTCCTGCCTCGTCGAGCACTTCCTGGGGTTCCAGGACGGTGCTGCCGGCCCCTGGCAGTGCCCGGCCTCCCTCGCCGCCACGGTGGCGGAGCACATTCACACCACCTGAGCGGGCGGTGGGCTCCGATCAGGACGGTGTGACTGCCCCCGTCGGCGCCGGCGCCGGCACCCCCGGTGTGACCGATACCAGTGAGGTGTAGACCACGACGTTCGAGAGATAGCTCCCGGTCTGGTGGTCGAACACCCCGCCACAGGTCACGAGTTGCAGTGCGCTGGATCCGTCCGACGAGTACACCCGCTCGGAGGGGAACGCCGTCTTGTCGTACATCGCCACCGAGTCCACGGCGAACTGCACGGTGTCACCATCGGCGAGGACGACGAAGACCTGGTCCCCGGCGGCCAGTGTCCGAAGCGAGAAGAACACGCCCACGCCGGCGGCGCTGTCCACGTGGCCGAGGATCACCGCCGAGCCGATCTGGCCGGGGGTGGGGCCGAGGTCGAACCAGCCCGGCTGGACGGTGTTGTCAGGGACCTGGGCCGTCCCGTAGATCGTCACGCCAAGGGAGCCCAGGCTGACCGACAAGCCGAGGGCGGGGATGCGCAAGAGGACCGGGACCGAACGGGCTGTGCTCAGCGGTGTGGCCGTCGGGAGTGTGGTCGGCGTCGGCACGGCCGCCTGCTTGGCCGCCGCCGACGGTGCCGGTGGTGGCAGTGCACGACTGCCGCCAGCGATCCCGATCGACAGCACCACCGCACCGGCGAGGAGCAGAGTCGCCCCGAGCAGCCACCACGAGTGGGCCAGGGTGCTCCAGCGCCTGCGGGCCGGCGTGGTGGTCGGTCCCTCCGTCACACCCCTGGACGTGTCGAGGGGTCCACGATGTCGTGGCGACGACGGCGGACGGCGATGGTGAGGGCACCACCCGAGACCACCAGGGCCCCACCCAGGATGATCAGGTCATTGAAGTGTTCGTGGGCCGCACCGCCGAGCCCGGTGTGGGGGTACCCGACCGGGACGACGCCCGTACTCCCCGACCCGGACGCCGACCCGGACGCCGACCCGGAACCGGAACCGGAGCCCGAGGCGGAACCGGCCGCAGTCCCGCCGCTCCCCGTGGCACCGCCACCCGCCAGCGTGCCGGACGAGCCATTGTTCCCGAGCGATCCCGTACCCGACGACGCCGCGCAGGTGGGCGGGGTGGTGATGGTGTTGGCGTCCAGGGTGACCGCACCGTTGCGGGCCAGGACGCGTCCCTGCACGGTGGCACCGGTGGCGAGCGTGGCCGAGGTCAGGGCCATGATCGTCCCGACGAAGGTGCTCGAGGTGTTGAGGGTGGCTGAGCTGCCCACCTGCCAGAACACGTTGCAGGCCTCGGCGCCGTTCACGAGACGCACCACACTGTTCGACCCGGTCACGAGATCCGAGGAGGCCTGGAAGACGAAGACCGAGTTGGGGTTGCCCTGGCCGTCGAGGACCAGGGGGCTGGCGGCGGTGATGTTGGCCGTGGCCGCGTGCCCGAACGCGTAGACGCCGGCGGTCAGGGTCTTCCCGCCGAGCTGGTTGTCCCCGGTGGTGAAGGTGGTGGTGGGTATCTGGCCGGCCGCGGACGTGTATGCCGTGGTCAGGTTGTTCTTGGCCGTGGTGAGGAGGGCCGGGTCGTTGACCGACCCGGCGGGACCGGCGGCGTTGGTGGAGTAGATGGTGCCGGTCACCTCAGCCTTGCTGAGTCCGGCGTAGTTGCTGCCGGACGCCGGGCTCAGCCCGACGTCGCCGGTGATGGCGGAGGTGGGGATGTCGGTGACCTCGGTCCCGGCCAACACCGCGAACGGTGTGGCCGCTCCGAGCTGGACCGAGGTGGCGGCACCGGCCGGGGTGGCGAAGGACGTACCGGCGACGACCAGGCTGGACACCCCGATGGCGAGGAGCGATGCCCGAGCGGTCCGCCCGTACCGCCGGGGCGGTCGACGAGACGACCGTGCAGCGGTGTCGAGGGGTCGCGCCGGGCGCGAAGGCGTAGAACGAGTGGACCGCACAGCGGCCTCCTTTAGCTGCCTCCCGAAATAGCTCACCGTGGGTTACGGACGTCCGGGGGTACACACCACCGTACCGCGGGCCGGTGAATATCGGCAATCTATTTCTAGAAAAGATTGATAACGTTCGGTATGGCGACGTGGACCTTCCTCAGCAACCACGGCCGGGCGCTGCTCTGCATCGCCCACGACCCCGACGTGCGCCTGCGGGACATCGCCTCCGAGCTCGGGGTCACCGAGCGGAGCGCCTACGCCATCGTGACCGACCTGGCCGAGGGTGGCTACGTCGTCAAGGAGCGGGAGGGCCGGCGCAACCGCTATCACCTCCAGGACCACCTCCCCCTGCCCGAGGCCCCGGACAAGGAACAGGCCATCGGCGAGGTCCTGGCCGTCCTGGCCGGCTCGGGCCGCCGGCGCTGAACCTCCCGGTCCCGTCGTCGCCGTCACCACGGACGGTAGGGTGCGCCATGCGCCGGATCCGGTCCCTGCTCGGCGTGGTGGTGGCCGTGGCCACCCTGGGCATGGTGGGTGTCCAGCCGGCCTCGGCCGCCCCCGCCACCACGACCGCCGGTGGCGTGGTGTGGCTGTGCCGGCCCGGACTGGCCGACGACCCGTGCACCCCGAGCCTGACGACGACGCGCACCTCGGCGGCCGGCAAGGTGCTC
>Ga0302196_10000701_pt1 | contig 31890 bp, 27 predicted proteins | sample II_Bog_N1_3_FD_198794 | JGI IMG/M metagenome (GOLD analysis project Ga0302196, IMG submission 198794) | Peat permafrost microbial communities from Stordalen Mire near Abisko, Sweden - II_Bog_N1_3 | ecosystem: Environmental > Terrestrial > Soil > Wetlands > Peat | place: Sweden: Abisko...
CGGGTCCCGGGCGGCCAGCTGGTCGAGGGCGTCTCCCAGCTGATCGAGGGCGTCTTCCAGCGGGTCGAGGGCGTCGGTCAGATCCCTGAGATCCATGGACCCAGTCCAGCAGGGGGGTGTGACAGTCGGTCGGGGGCCACCGACCTCGACCGAAATGGCTGTTCAGAGAGTGAAGAAGCGGTCAGGTCCCGGCCAGGGCGTCGACCACACGATCGACCCCGAGCTCGCGCTCCTCACCGGTGCGACGTGACCGCCACTCCACCACTCCCCGGGCCAGCCCCTTGGCCCCCACCACCAGCCGGACCGGCAGACCGACCAGGTCGGCGTCGGCGAACGTGACCCCCGGAGAGACGTCACGGTCGTCGTAGAGCACGTCGATCCCCGCAGTCGTGAGCTCCTGGTAGATCCGGTCAGCGGCCGCAGCCACCTCGGGCGATCGGCCCGCACCGAGCGCCAGCAGTTGGATCTGGTACGGAGCCACCTCGGGGGGCCAGGACAGTCCGTGTTCGTCGTGGTGCTCCTCGGCGATCACCGCCAACAACCGGCTCACGCCCATGCCGTAACAGCCCATGGAGAACACGGCCTCCCCACCCTCCTCGGTGACGAAACTGCCCCCGGTCATCACCTCGGAGTAGGTGGTCCCCAGCTGGAACGTGTGGGCCGCCTCGACCGACCGCACCAGCTCCAAGGCTCCCCCGCAGCTGGGGCAGCCGTCGCCCGGCACCACCCGGGCGAACGACCCCCATTCGTCGACGGTGAAGTCGCGGTCGAGCAGCACGCCACTCACGTGGTGGTCGAGCCGGTTGGACCCGGCGATCCACGGGCGGGGGTAGGCCACGCCCAGGTCACCGAGCACCCGCACCCCGGCGGCCTGCTGGCCCATCGGACCGATATAGCCCTTGACCAGGTTGGGATGGGCCTCGAAGTCGTCGGCCTCGAACAGGCGCCAGCCGCTCGGCAGCCGGACCTCCCGGTCGCCGGGCAGCAGCACGAGGGTGGGCCGGCCCTCGTCGTCGAAGACCGCCATGCTCTTCAGGAAGTCCCGCTCCGACACACGCTCGTCGTCGAAGAACTCCACCACGGACCCGATGCCCGGACGGTCAGGGGTGTGGTGCTCGACCAAGGGGCCCGTGCCGGACACAGCGCTCTCGGACCCAGCCTCCTCGGACCCAGCGTCCTGCGGCGCGGCCCGGGTGGCCGCCTCGACGTTGGCGGCATAGCCACACGACCCACAGGAGACGAACTCGTCCTCCCCCACCACTGAGGGCACCATGAACTCGTGGTTGACATCACCTCCGATGGCACCGGACTCGGCCTCCACCGGTGTCACCTCCAACTCGAGCCGGGAGAAGATCCGAAGGTAGGCGTCGTAGACCGTCCGGTACGAGGCCTGCATGGCCTCCTTGTCCACGTCGAAGGAGTAGGCGTCGCACATGATCAGCTCCCGCGTGCGGAGGAGGCCGAACCGGGGTCGGGCCTCGTCCCGGAACTTGACCTGGATCTGGTACACGGTGAGCGGCAATTGACGGTACGAGTCGAGCTCGGCGCCGACGGTCGCCGTCACCACCTCCTCGTGGGTGGGGCCCAGGACGAAGGTGCCTCCCCTGGCCTTTACGGTCATGGCCGGCAGCGCGTCGCTCCCGAACAGTGCCGCCCGTCCGGACTGCTCCCACAGCTCGACGGGATGCAGAGCGGGTAGGAGCAGTTCCTGGCCGCCGGCGGCGTCGAGCTCCTCGCGCACCACCTGCTCGACCCGCCGGAGGACCCGGAGCCCGAGGGGCAGGAACGAGTACACGCCCGAGGCCAGCCTGCGGATGTACCCGGCCCGGACCAGCAGTTGGTGGCTCGCCACCTCGGCGTCGGCCGGCGCCTCCCGCTGGGTACGGACCAGCAGTCGGGACTGGCGCATGGTCGCCGAGCCTACCGTCCACGACCCGGGGGATCGCCGGGCGGACCCCTCCCCTACAACCCGGCCTGCTCCTCGCCGAACTTCTTCCGGATCAGCTCGACCTTGGTCTCCGAGGCGTTGGCGTCGTCACCCTTGGACTCGAGCAGGGCCAGGCGGTCGGCCTCGGCCTCGGCCTCGGCTCCCGAGTCGGCGGCGGCCAGCCGGGCGTCGACACCCTCGGCCACCAGCTTCTCCGCCTCCTCCACCAGGGCGTCGACCATCTCGTCCTCGGGCACCACCCGCACGATCTTGCCCTTGATGAACAGATGCCCCCGCCGACGGCCCGCCGCGATCCCGAGATCGGCCTCACGCGCCTCGCCGGGGCCGTTGACCACGCACCCCATCACCGCCACCTGAATGGGGAGGTTCCTGTCCTCGAGGGCCCGTTGGGCGGCGCCGGCCACGGCGATGACGTCGATCTCCGCCCGGCCGCAACTGGGGCAGGCAATCAGGTCGAGGCCCTTGCGCTCGCGCAGGCCCAGCGCCTCGAGCAGCTGGCGGCCGGCCCGGGCTTCCTCCACCGGATCGGCGGTCAACGAGTAGCGGATGGTGTCCCCGATGCCCTCGGCCAGGAGCGTGGCGATCCCCGCCGTGCCCTTCAACAGCCCGGCCGGCGGCGGACCGGCCTCGGTGACGCCCAGGTGGAGGGGGTGATCGAAGGTCTCCGACGCCAGTCGGTAGGACTCGATCATCAGCGGGACCGAGGACGCCTTCACCGAGATCTTCACGTCGTCGAACCCGACGTCGGCGAAGTAGGCCAGCTCCATCCGGGCCGACTCGACCAGAGCCTCCGGGGTGGCCCCCCCGAAACGCTTGTAGAGGTCGGGATGGAGGGATCCGGCGTTGACCCCGATCCGGATGGGCACGCCGCGGTCCTTGGCCTCAGCCGCCACCTGCTTGATCTCGGCCTCCTTGCGGAGGTTGCCCGGATTGAGGCGGAGGCCCTGCACGCCGGCCTCCAGGGCGGCCAACGCCATCTCGTGGTGGAAGTGGATGTCGGCGATGATCGGCACGGGCGAGCGGGGGACGATCCGGGCCAGGCCCTCGGCGGCGGCCTCCTCGTTGCAGGTGCACCGGACGATGTCGGCGCCGGCCGCGGCCAGGGCGTAGATCTGGCTCAAGGTGGCCTCGGCGTCAGCCGTTTTGGTCGTGGTCATCGACTGGACGGTGATCGGGGCGCCGCCGCCCACCGGTACGCCCCCGACCCGGATCTGCCGGGTCGGCCGCCGCTCCGTCATGCTCCAGGCCGTGCGTCCCATGCCCCCATGCTAGGGGCGGGTGGCACCGGACGGACGGTCGGAGGCCGGAGCCGGGCCCGCCTGCCGTCCGTTCCGCGGCCCACGGGTGGGCCGGACTAGCCGAAGGGGTTGGCGGCGGGGTGGAGGATGTCGGTCAGCAGGGCCGGCACGATGAGCACGGCCAGGAACAGCATGAACAACCAGGTGAACGGCATCAGCTTGGCCACGTCGGCGTGGTACATCACCTTGCTCCGGCCGGTTCGGATCTTCTCGTACACGGCGATGGCCACATGGCCGCCGTCGAGCGGCAGCATGGGGAACAAGTTGAACACCCCGAAGAAGATGTTGATCACGATCAGGATGTACAAGAAGTCCCCGATGCTGGTGTGGAGCGCGTCGGTCGCCGCAGCGCTGATCCCCACGATGGAGGACGGCCGGGTGCCGTTGGCTTCGGCCTGGCTGGCCGCCTTGGCGCTGGTCACCTGGTCGAACCGCTGGCCGATCTCGCTGGGCGAGAACAGGCGCCCGAGGCTGGTGACCGACGACCAGGCCAGGCTCCCCAGCGAGGAGCCCGCCGAGGTCAGGCCGTGGAGCGCAGGTCGGGTCTCGGTCGGCGATCCCAGGCTGACCCCGATGAGGCCGTAGGGAGCGGTGCCGGCGGGCGGGGCCGAGTCCTTCTCGTGCACCGTCCGGCCGTTGACCGGCGTGACGGTCAGTGTCCGCTGCGTGCCGTCGCGATCCACCACCACCGTCACGGGCTGATCGGGGTGATCGTGGATGGCCCTGGTCAGGGCGTCGACGTTGCCGCCGACGGTCCTGCCGTCGACCGACACCACGATGTCGCCGGGTCGGATGCCCCCCACCGCGGCCGGCCCGGCCCGGCCGCCGACCGGGTTCAACCCCTCGATCTGGACCTGGCTGGAGCTGGGCACGCCGACGAAGGCGAACAGGGCGAACAGCAGCACGAAGGCCAGCAGGAAGTGCACGGCCGAGCCGGCCACGGCCACGGCCAGCCGGGAGTGGAAGGGCTTGTCCCGGTAGACGCGGCCCTCGTCGGCGGGGTCCACCTCCTCGAGGTTGGTCATGCCCGGGATCTTCACGTAGCCGCCCAGGGGCAGGGCCTTGATGCCGTACTCGGTCTCTCCCCGCCGGAACGACCACAGCCGGGGGCCGAATCCCACGAAGTACTCGGTGACCTTCATGCCGGCGTGCTTGGCGGTGAGGAAGTGGCCCAGCTCGTGGAGCATGACGATGACGATGATCGAGGCGATGACGATCAGCAGGTCCACGTAGCCGGTGGCCACGGCCACCGTCACGATGAGGGCCAGCGCCACGATCAGCTCGAGTGCGGAGCGCCGGGGCGACTTCACCCGATCGGGGGACGGGGCCGGCAGGGCGGCCCGAGGGGGTGGGGCCGGGGGGGGCAGCAGGTCGGTGGTGCTCACGCCGCCGCCTCCCGCTCGGCCACCACGACGTCGGCCAGACGGCGGGCGGTGGCATCGGCATCGAGCACGTCGTCGACCGTGCGCGCCCCCGGGCCGCCGTCCCCGGACGGTGGGGCCGGGGCGTGGTACTTGTCGAGGGTGCCGGCGACCACCGGGGCGATCGACGACCAGGCGATGCGGCCGTCGAGGAAGGCCGACACGGCCACCTCGTTGGCGGCATTCAACCAGGCCGGGGCCAGGTCGCCCGTCCGGCCGGCGGCGTAGGCCAGTTCCAGGCACGGGAAGTTGGCCCGGTCCGGCGGCTCGAAGTCCAGCGTGGACAGGCTGGCCCAGTCGATGGCGCCGAAGGGGGCGGGTAGACGCTCCGGGTAGGCCAGCGCGTACCCGATGGGGAGGCGCATGTCGGGCATCGACAGCTGCGCCATCACCGCACCGTCGACGAACTCGACCATGGAGTGGACCACCGACTGGCGATGGACGACCACATCGATGTCGGCATAGGGCACGCCGAACAGCTCGTGGGCCTCGATGACCTCCAGGCCCTTGTTCATCAGCGTGGAGGAGTCCACCGTGATCTTCGGTCCCATCGACCAGGTGGGATGGCTCAGGGCGTCGGCCACCGACACCCCGGCGAGCTCCTCACCGGTCCGGCCGCGGAACGGCCCGCCCGAGGCGGTGAGGAGCAGCCGGCGGACGTCATCGGCCCGACCGGCCCTCAGGCACTGGTGGAGAGCGCAGTGCTCGGAGTCCACCGGGATGAGCTCGGCGCCCTCGGTGCGGCGGGCCTGCTGGACCACCGGGGCGCCGGCGATGATCGACTCCTTGTTGGCCAGCGCCAGGCGGCGGCCGGCCCCGAGCGCGGCCAGGGTCACCGACAGGCCGGCGAATCCGACGATGCCGTTGAGCGCCACGTCGGCCACCGTGGCGATGGAGGCCAGTCCGTCGGTGCCGGTGACCACCTCGATGCCCGGTGGGAGGAGCCGGGCCAGCTCGCCGGCCAGACCCGGCTCGCCGATGGCCACCACCTCGGGACGGAGGCGACGGGCCTGGGCGGCCAGGACCTCGATGGAACGTTGGGCGCCCAGCGCCCGCACGTCGAACCGACCCTCGGCGGCCTCGATGACGTCGACGGCCTGGGTGCCGATGGACCCGGTGGAGCCGACCAGCGACACGGTGACCGGACCGTCTCCTGGCGGCCCTGCCGCCGTCGGTGCACCCCTGGTCGCCCTGGCCATCCCTCTAGCCTGCCCGAAGTTCAGGCAATATTCAGCGCACGGACCAGATAGTAGGTGGCCGGGAGCACGAAGAGCAGGGCGTCGACCCGGTCGAGGACGCCCCCGTGGCCCGGCAGCAGCGTGCCCATGTCCTTCAGTCGGAGGTCCCGCTTGAGCAGCGACTCACACAGGTCGCCGAGCGGTGCCACCACCGCCACCACCACGCCGAGCAGCGCCGCGTGGGACGCCGACCAGGGGTGGATGGCACCGACGGCCACGGTCGAGACCACGATGCAGATCACCGCACCGCCGAAGAGCCCCTCCCACGTCTTGTTGGGACTGATGGTGGGTGCCAGGGGGGTACGTCCCAGCCACCCGCCGACGACCAGGGCCCCGACGTCGTTGGCCACCGTGGCGATGATGGCCCCGAGCAGGAAGGCGATCCCGTGGCGGTCCGGGAAGGTCGACGGTGACAGCAGCAGACCGGCGTAGGAGCCCATGAGGGACACCCAACCCACCGTGAGCAGGGTGGCGGCCGTCCCGGCCACCGGCGAGCCGCGCTCGATGCCGAACAGGTACCAGATGAGGGTGAACGCCGTGATGAGGACCAGGACCAGGGGCAGGGCGGCGATCCCCTTGGTGTAGGCACCGACGGTCAGGGAGATGGTCCCCACCAGCCCGAGGAGGGTGGCCGGGTGGTAGCCGGCCCGGCGCAGCACGCTGAAGCACTCGCCGGCGGCGAAGGTGACCACGATGACCACCAACACCAGCGAGGGGACGGTGCCGAACTTGAAGGCCAGGAGGGCCACCACCGCGACGGCCACCCCGGTTCCGATCCGGAGCCCGGCCCCGGAGGGGGCACCCGCCCGGGACGACCGGGCCCCGTCGCCGGCCGGCTTGGGCGGGGGCGGCCCGCCCCCGGTGGGTGCGGATGGCCCGGCTGGCGACGGCGTCGACGAGCGCGCCCCGGGGGGGCGCCCGAACCTCCGACGCATCGAGGAGGACGGCGCGCCTTGGGCCGATCCGTAGTCGGCCGCCGTCTCCGGAGCCCGCAAGGCGCTGGCACCGGCCGCCGCGGCCGCCATCTCCACCGTCCCGCCGTCCCGTTCGGCGCTCCGGTCCGCCGCGGCCAGGTGGGCCACGCCGCGCTTCTTGCGGCCGGCCCCCGGCACCTCGGTCACCGACGCCCCGGGGGGCTCGGCGGCCAGCGGAGCATCGGTGACCTCATCGATGTCCTCGGGGCGCTTGGCCCGGAGCCGGGCAGGCAGGAGGCCGCTGCGTCGGGCCCGTCCCATCCGTGCGGCGCCGGTGGGGAGGGGCCGCTCGTCAGCGAGCAGTTCCTCGTCGGTGACCCCGGGTTCGGACGGGAACAGCGCAGAGCCCCCCGTGCCCGCCGTCCGCGGCGCGTCGGTCAGGGGCTGGCGGGCCGATCCTGCGCCGGCCGCAGCACCGGCTGCCGCACCGGCTGCCGCCGCGGCGGGGCCCGAGCCGGTGACACCGGAACGGCTGGACGTTCCGTCAGGCCGTTGCCCGGTGGGCAGGCCCGGATCAGGGCGGCCCGCGGGTGTCTCGGCCGAGTCAGACGGCGCGGAGGACGTCGTGACGGCGGGGACCGGCCCGGTCACCAGGTCGTCAGGCCGGCCGGCTGCGATGCTCCGACCGGCCAGGTGGCTCTGGCCGGACTCGGTCGGGTCGAGGTCGAACTCCCAGGGGCGGCGCTCGACATCGGTGCGGTCGGTCTCGTCGAGAGACCCGAGGGCCACCTCGTCGGCGGCCAGCACACCGGGCTCGAACAGCTCGTCGTGGGCCTGCCAGTCCGAGTCCTCCTCGCGCCAGCTCGGACCGGCGATCCCGCCGGCGGCGCCCTCCTCACCTGGATCACGGGCGATGACCGCCGGCACCTGCCCGGTCGGGGGCTCGGTCCAGTGGGGGAGCTCGGTGGGGGTGCCACTGGGTACGGCCGTCTCTCCCGGGCTGACCGGGTTGACGGCGTCGCTGTCCCCCGCCGCGGCCCCGGGCTCGTCGGTCAGGCGCACCGAGGGCTGCTCGAACCCCCCGTCGACCAGGGGGAGGGGTTGGAGGGACGGCGGAACGGCTTCGGGGAGGTCGGGGTCGCCACCCGGGTCGGCCGCCTCGACCGGGTCGGCCGCCGGAGCCACCTCCCGGCTCACCAGGGGCAGCTCGGCGGTGGCCTCACCGGCGGGCTCGGCGCCGATGATGCGGACCTGGCCGGTGCTCGGCCCGGTGGGCTCGGCCCGCGACGCCTTCAGGTCGGTCCGCGTCACCTCGTCGTCTGGCCCGTCCGGAACATCGTCCACGTCGGCTCTTCCCTCCCATCGGCCGGGCGGACTCCCGCCCGGCGCGCTGTCAGATCTCGAGGAGCTCCTGCTCCTTGTGGGCCAGAAGGCGGTCGATGGCGGCCACCTGCTCCTGGGTGAGCTTGTCGAGATCACGCTCCACCCGCTCGAGCTCATCGCTGGACAGGTCGCCGTCCTTCTGCATGGCCTCGAGGTCGTGTCGGGCCGATCGACGGCTGTTGCGTACCGTGACCCGGCCGTCCTCTGCCTTCTGCTTCACCACTTTGACCAGCTCCTTGCGGCGCTGCTCGGTGGGAACCGGGAAGGACAGCCGGATCACCGTTCCGTCGTTGGACGGGGTGATACCCAGGTCCGAGGTCTGCAGGGCCTTCTCGATGGCGGCGAGCGATCCCTTGTCGTAGGGCGAGATGACCAGCAGGCGGGCCTCGGGGACACTGAACCCGGCCATGGTCCGCAGCTCGGTCTCCGCGCCGTAGTAGTCGACCTTCAGGTGCTCGACCAGGGCCGGTGTCGCCCGACCGGTCCGGATGGAGGCGAACTCCGACTGGGTGTGCTCCACCGCCTTGGCCATGTGCTCTCGCGCCTCGGCGACCACCAGGGCGATCAGGTCGTCATCCATTAGCGGACCAGCGTAGCCAGCGGGGTCATGCCCCACCCAGTGGACGCCCGGAGCTGGTCTTTCATCGGACCAGGGTGCCGATGTCGTCGCCACCGAGGGCCCGGCGGATGTTGCCCGGCTCCATCAGGTCGAAGACCCGGATGGGCAGCCCGTTGTCCATGCAGAAGGTGATGGCGGTGAGGTCCATGACCCGGAGGTCCTTGGCCACCACCTCCATGAACGAGATCTCGTCGTACCGGGTGGCGGTGGGGTCGATCCGGGGGTCGGCGCTGTAGACCCCGTCGACTCCCCCGTGGGTCCCCTTGCAGAGCAGGTCGGCCTCGATCTCGGCGGCCCGGAGGGCGGCCGACGTGTCGGTCGTGAAGTACGGGTTGCCCATGCCGGCGGCGAAGACCACTACCCGGCCCTTCTCGAGGTGCCGTATGGCACGGCGCCTGATGTAGGGCTCGGCCACCTCGGCCATCTGGATGGCGGAGAGCACCCGGGTGGCCTGTCCGTGGTGCTCCAGCGCGTCCTGCAGGGCCAGGGCGTTGATGACGGTGGCGAGCATGCCCATGGCGTCGGAGGTGGCCCGGTCCATGCCGGCCCCGGCGCCGGTGGTCCCCCTCCAGATGTTGCCCCCGCCCACCATGACGGCGAGCTCGACACCCTGCTCCTCGCAGGTCTGGGCGATCTCGATGGCCAGGCGCTCCACCACCGAGGCATCGATGGTCTCGTCGGATGCCGACGAGGCCAGGGCCTCACCGGACAGTTTCAGTACGATGCGTCGCCGGTCACCCACCGGTGCCTCAGTCGCCTACCACGACCTGGGCGAACTGCGTCACCTGGGCCGGGCCGAGCAGCGTGGCGATGGTCTGCTTCTCATCCTTCACGTAGGGCTGGTCGAGCAGGACCCGCTCCTTGTACCAGCCGTTGAGGCGCCCCTCGACGATCTTGGGCAGCGCGGCATCTGGCTTGCCTTCGTTGCGGGCGATCTTCTCCACGGTCTCCCGCTCGGCCGCCACCTCGGACTCGGGGACCTGGTCGCGGCTGATGTAGGACGGCCGGGCAAAGGCGATGTGGGCGGCGATGTCGTGGGCCAGGGCCTCGGTCCCGCCGTCCAGCGCCACCACCACGGCGTTGACGCCCCGTCCGGCCTGGAGGTGGAGGTAGGAGTCGACCACCCCACCGGCCGGGGCCTCGATGCGGACCACCCGACCGACGGAGATGTTCTCCTTCAGCGTGATCTTCAGCTTGTCGACATCGTCGCTGCGTTGGGCCAGTGCGTCCTCGCCCTTTTCGGCGACCAGGTCGGCCAGCGAGCTCACCAGGGCCACGAACTCGTCGGACTTGGCCACGAAGTCGGTCTCCGACCGGAGTTGGACGATGGACGCCACCGAGCCCGACCGTCCGATGGCCACGGCGCCCTCGGACGCCTCGCGGTCGGCCCGCTTGGCCTGGCTGGCCAGGCCCTGCTCACGAAGCCAGGCGATGGCCCTGTCCATGTCGCCGTCGTTCTCCTCGAGGGCCTTTTTGGCATCGAGCATGCCCACGCCGGTGGACCGGCGGAGCGTCTGGACATCTTTGGCGGAAAAGGCGGGCACGGTCAGGTCTCCTCGGTGGGCGTCGTCGTGGGGGGCTCCGGTGCTGCCTCGGCAGCCGGTGCGGGTTCTGGGGCGGCCTCTGCCGCCGGTGCGGCCTCGGCCACCGGTGCGGGTGCAGCCTCGGCCACGGGTGCGGCCGGTGCGGCCGGTGCCGCCTCGGCCACGGGTGCGGCCGGTGCGGGAGCCGGAGCCGGTGGCGGCGGGATGCGGGCCTCCGAGGTGGTGGCGCCCACGGCGGCGGGCACCGGTTCGGCGACGGCCGCCGGTGCGGCGGGCGAGCTGGGGGCGGTCGGCGCGGGAGCGGAGGCGGGCGCCGGGGGGGCGGGCCGCTGTTGGGCGATGAACCGTCCCTCGGTGACCGCATCGGCCACGACCCGGCAGAGCAGCGCCCCCGAGCGGATGGCGTCGTCGTTCCCCGGAATCACGTGAGTGATGACGTCGGGGTCACAGTTGGTGTCGACCACGGCCACTACCGGCAGGCCCAGCTTGTTCGCCTCGGTTACCGCGATGTGCTCTTTTTTGGTGTCGATCACGAAGATGGCATCGGGCAGGCGGTCGAGGCTCCGGATCCCACCCAGGTTGCGCTGGAGCTTCTCCAGCTCACGGGTGTGCCGGAGCGCTTCCTTCTTCGGCATGGCCTCGAAGTCGCCGGCCTTCTCCATGGCCTCGAACTCCTTCATGCGCTTGACCCGGGTCGAGACGGTCTGGAAGTTGGTCAGCATGCCGCCCAACCACCGCTCGTTCACGTAGGGCATGCCGCACGCCTCGGCATAGATGGCCACCGGGCCCTGCGTCTGCTTCTTCGTCCCCACGAAGAGGATGGTGCCGCCCCCGGCCACAAGGTCCCGGATGTACCCGTAGGACTCCTCGATGCCCTTCATGGTCTGGCGGAGGTCGATCAGGTAGATCCCGTTCCGCTCACCGAGGATGAACCGGCGCATCTTCGGGTTCCAGCGGCGGGTCTGGTGCCCGAAGTGGACGCCCGCGCCCAACAACTGCTTCATCGTGACGACGGCCATATGACTGCTCCTTGTGACGGTTGCTCCACCCCGGCCGCAGCACCCCCGGAGGGGCGACCGTGGACGCGGCCGGGTGCATGATCGTGAGACTCGTGTGCGACGCCGGACGGCGAAGCCATCCCATCGTAGTCGGCGGCGGCACGGGCGCTCCACTCGGGCCCGCCCCACAACCGCCCCACGGCCGCTGGTCAGCCACCACCGGCCCGCGGGTCAGCCGCCGATCGGCCGGCGGTCAGCCTCCGGTGGCGGTGGTGACCCGCTTGGGGGCGGCGCCGGCCTTGGCGCCGGTCGGCTCGGGCCGGCGACCGGCGCCCTCGGGGCGGTCGGCCAGCTTGGCCCGGAGCTGGAGCACGGCCTTGGTGTGGATCTGGCAGACGCGGGACTCGGTGACCCCGAGGATGTCGCCGATCTCCGCCAGGGTCAGGCCTTCGTAGTAGTAGAGGGTCAGCACCGTCTTCTCGCGCTCGGCCATCTGGCCCACGGCCTTGATCAGCGCCTCCTTGGTCTCTTTGACCTCGAAGGTGTCCATGGGCCCGGCCGTGCTGTCCGGCAGGGTCTCGCCCAGGGTCGACCGGTCCGACCGGTCGCCACCCCGGAAGACCTCGTCCAGGGCGACCACGCCGACGAAGGAGATCTTGCGCAGCGCGGTCTGGAACTCGGCGTCGGTCATCTCGAGGTCGGCGGCCACCTCGGCATCGGTGGGTGTGCGGTGGAGTGTGGCCTCGAGCTTGGAGTAGGACTGCTCCACCGCCCGGGCCTTGGCCCGGACCGAACGGGGCACCCAGTCGATGGACCGGAGCTCGTCGATGATCGCCCCCTTGATGCGGGGGATGGCATAGGTCTCGAACTTGATCTTCCGGACCGGCTCGAACCGCTCGATGGCGTCGATCAGGCCGATGATCCCGTAGCTGGCCAGGTCGGCCTCGTCCACGTGGCGGGGCAGACCGACCGAGACCCGGCCGGCCACGTACTTCACCACGGGCGAGTAGTGGATGATCAGCTGATCACGCAGCGCGCGTGCGCCCGTCTTCTTGTACTCGGCCCACAGTGCGTCTATGCCGTGTCCGCCACTGTCCAGTTGCGTCGCCAATTGTCCCCTTAGGCCCGAGGGTGCGTGCCTGCGTACACCGTGAGCAATCGCTCCTTGCTTACATGAGTGTAGACCTGCGTGGTCTGCAGACTGGCGTGACCCAGCAGTTCCTGCACCACACGCAGGTCCGCCCCGCCGTCCAGGAGGTGGGTGGCGAAGCTGTGGCGGAGGGCATGGGGGTGGGTGGGGACCGGTGATCGGCGGTCCAGGATGCGCCGCACGTCGCGGGGCCCGAGCCGGTTGCCCCGGCGGTTGTAGAACAGGGCGTGGGGCGGACTGGACTCGTGGGCCAGGGCCTGTCGGGGACCGTGCAGCCACCGCTCCACCGCCTGGGCACACTGCTCGTGGATGAGCACCTGGCGCTGCTTGGAGCCCTTGCCGGTCACGGTGACGACCATCCGGCCCAGGTCCACATGTCCCATGTCGAGGTCGCAGAGCTCGGCCACCCGGAGCCCGCTCCCGTAGAGGAGCTCCAGGACGGCATCGTCGCGGCGGTCCACCGGGGACGGGTCGGCGCCCTCTTCGTCGGCCTCGGGCTCCAGCAGCTCGAGGAGCTCCCCGTGGCCGAGGACCCGGGGCAGGCGCGAGTCGGGCGACGGGGCCGACAGCCGTGACGACGGATCGTCGGCGACCAGCCCCCGCCGGGCGCACCACTGGAAGTAGGAACGCAGGGATGCCGCGATCCGGGCGATGGAGGCCTTGGCGTAGCGCCGGGTGGCCAGGTAGGCGAGGTAGCGCCGGAGCATGATCCGGTCGACGTCGCTGGGACCCCGGGCACCGGCACGCTCCGCCCACTCGGCGAAGCGCTCGGCGTCGGACGAGTAGGCGCGCACCGAGGCCACCGACAGGCCGCCCACCGACCGGCGGAAGGCTTCGATCTCCCAGGACACGGATCAAGCGTACCGGGGCGTCGCGGCCGTTCCGGGTACCCTCCGCCGTCCACCCGGTCGGGCCCAAGGGGGCTATCGTCGGTCCGTTGCCCGCCGGATCGGCGCGTCACCAGCGACAACGGAGTTGTTCGGAGTGCCGTGGGCCAACCGTCCCGGCCACCTTGTGAAGGGGAACCATGTCCGATCGAATCGACCGACGCTCATTCCTCGCCCGCGGTGCGGCCACCGGTGCCGGCATCGCCTTGGTGGGCACCTCGGGGGGCCTGCTGGCCGCCTGCAGTTCAGGATCGAGCTCGAGCCCGTCGTCCACCGGCGCCGCCACGCACCCCGATGGGATCTCGTCGGCCACACCCAAGCGCGGTGGGTCCCTGGTCTTCGGGACCGAGGCCGAGGAGTCGGGCTTCAGCCCCACCCAGAGCACCTTCGACACCACCGGCATCCTCTACTGCCGCACCGTCTTCGACCCGCTGGCCATCATCGCCGCCGACGGGACGGTGGCCCCCTACCTGGCCTCGTCCATCACCCCCAACGCCGACTTCACGGCCTGGACCATCACCATGCGGGACGGAGTGACGTTCCACAACGGCACCCCCTGCGACGGGGCGGCCCTGACCGCCAACCTGCTGGCCCAGCAGAAGTCCAGCCTCACCAGCCAGGAGCTGACCAGCGTGACCTCCATCGCCCAGACCGGGCCCATGGAGGCCACCATCACCATGGACTCGCCCTGGGTGTCGTTCGACTTCTACCTGGCCGGGGGCATCGGCGGCCAGCTGTCCTGGATCGCCGAGCCGGGATGGCTGGCGTCGGGGAGCCAGACCCACCCCATCGGGACCGGCCCGTTCGTGTTCCAGGAGTGGGAACCGAACGACCACTTCACGGCCACCCGCAACCCCCACTACTGGCGGCCCGGGCTCCCCTACCTGGACAGCATCACCTTCAAGCCCATCATCGACGCCGACCAGCTTCTGGCCAGCCTGCAGTCCGGTGCCGTCGACATACTGCACACGTCGGTGGCCAATGTCACCGCCTCCATGCGGGCCGATGCGTCCCTGGCCTACATCGACGACAGCGTCAAGGTGGCGGGCGAGCCCGACATGGACTGCGTGCTGCTCAATCTCCAGGCGGCGCCCTTCACCGACCTGAAGGTGCGCCAGGCCGCGGCCATGGCCCTCAGTGGCGCCGCCTACTCCAAGGTCATCACCGGGGGGGTGGAGCCGCCTTCCACCGGGCCGTTCGTGGCCGGCACGCCGTTCTACGCCGCCACCGGCTACCCGGAGCCGGATATCGCCAAGGCGTCCCAGCTGGTCAAGGAGGTGGAGCAGTCCACCGGCAAGCCGGTGAGCTTCGCCATCGCCCACACCCCCGACGCCCCCACCACCCGCGAGGCCGAGTTCTGCCAGGCCCAGTTCCAGAACGCAGGCATGCACGTCACCCTTACCCCCATCCAGCAGGCTCAGCAGATCAGCATCGCCCTGACGGGCAAGTTCCAGGCCCAGATGTGGCGGCAGTTCGGGGCGGTCGACCCCGACCTCAACTACATCTACTGGAGCCCCACCAACATCAACCCGATCGTGTCCATCAACATGGCCCGCAACAACGACCCCAGCATGCAGGCGGCCCTGCTCAAGGGCCGCCAGTCGTCGAATCCGGCCGATCGGGCCGCCGCCTACCAGGAGGTGGGCCGGTTGATGGCGACCGACCTGCCCTACCTGTGGACGGTGCGATCGGTCTGGTCGATCGGGGCCCAGCCCAAGGTCGAGAACTTCGACAACCCCACCACCCCGGAGGGCGGACCGGCCTTCGGCATGATCACCGGGGCGATCTGGCCGACCCAGATCTGGCTCAACTCCTGACGCCGGGCACAGGGTGCGCCCCGGGAGCCGGGGCCCGCCGTGCCATGATCGGGGCATGAGCCGCATCCTGATCGTGGAGGATGACAAGCGGATCCGGTCATCGATGCGACTGGCCCTCGAGGACGAGGGCTACCTGGTCGAGGACGTGTCCAGCGGCGAGGAGGCGGTCTCCAGCTTCAACGAGGAGCCCTGCGAGCTGGCCCTCATCGACCTGATGCTGCCGGGCATGGACGGGTTCGAGACGTGCCGGGCCCTGCGCCGCCAGAGCACCGTGCCGATCATCATGGTCACGGCCCGCTCCGACACCCACGATGTGGTGGCCGGCCTCGAGGCCGGGGCGGACGACTACGTGACCAAGCCCTTCGTGGCCAAGGAGCTGGCGGCCCGCATCCGGGCGCTGCTGCGGCGGTCACGCCCCGAGGAGTCCGGCAGCCCGGTCATCCGGTTCGGTGACGTCGAGATCGAGGCGGATGCCGGCGTGGTGCGGCGCGGCGGCGAGGAGGTCCACTGCACCCGGACCGAGTTCCGGCTGCTCAGCGAGCTGGCCGAGCACCCCGGCAAGGTCTTGAGCCGCGAGCACCTCCTCGAGCAAGTCTGGGGGTACGACTACTTCGGGGACGGGCGGCTGGTCGACGTCCACGTCCGACGGCTCCGGACCAAGATCGAACCCGACCCCGCCAACCCGCGGTTCATCCTGACCGTCCGGGGCATGGGCTACAAGCTGGCGGTCTGACCGGTGGGACCGGGCGAGTCACCCGACGGTCCGGTCCCCGTCCGGTCGTCGCGGCGTCCCCGGCGGACCCGGCTCTCCGAGGGACTCGGACTGCGGGCCCGGGTCACCGCCACCTTCGCCATCGGCGCCTTCGCCCTGTCCACCCTGATGGCCGGCATCACCTACTTCACGGCGCGCCAGACCTACCTGAACGAGCGCCAGGGGGCCGACCAACGCCAGGTGTTCGCCAACGCCCTCCTGGTCCAGAACGCCCTCCGCTCCCCCGGCGCCGACGCCGAACAGCTGATCGGCTCGGCCGGTCCCCTGCCCGGATCCCTCTCGGTCCTGCACAGCGGTGGCCACTGGTACGCCACGTCGATCTCGACCGGGCAGAGCGCCCTGCCCGAGTCGCTGCAGGGGCTGGTCCTGGGCGGAACACCGGGCTCCCAGATCATCTCGGTGGGCGGATCGCCGCAATTGGCCATCGGCGTCCCCCTCCCGGCGGTGCGTGCGGCGTACTTCGAGTTCTTCTCGCTGGACGAGCTCGAGGGCACCCTGCGGACCCTGGCCTTCACCCTGGCCGCTGCGGCCCTGGTCACCACCATCGCCGGCGCGGCCCTGGGGCGGTGGGCCAGCGGGCGGGCCCTGCGGCCGCTGGCCGGGGTGACCGAGGCGGCCGTGGCCGTGGCCGGGGGCGAGCTCGACACCCGGGTGGAGGCGGGCGACGACGTCGACCTGCAGGAGCTGGCCTCGGCCTTCAACCAGATGACCGCCAACCTGCAGGACCGCATCGAACGCGAGGCCCGGTTCACCTCCGACGTCAGCCACGAGCTGCGGTCGCCCCTGACCACCCTGACCGCCACCGTCGGGGTCCTGGAGGGGCACCGGTCCGAGCTGTCGCCGCGGGCCCGGAGCGCCCTCGACCTCCTCGACGGCGACCTCCACCGGTTCACCCGCATGGTCGACGACCTGCTGGAGATCTCCCGGTTCGACGCCGGATCGGCCGAGCTCTCGCTGGACGAGGTGGACCCGGGCGAGCTGGTGCGCCGGGCCGTGGCCGCCTCCGCCCCGGTCGGGCCGGACGGGCGTCGCTCCACGGTGGCGTTCCCGGTGGAGACGGGACCGGGCGTCGAGGGCCTCCGCCTCCGGGTCGACAAGCGGCGGTTCGAGCGGGTCGTGGCCAACCTGCTGGAGAACGCCACACTGTACGCCGGGGGCGTCACCCGGGTGGTCGTGGAGCGGCACCCACCCCCTGGCCCGGCCGGGGAGCCCGACCACGGGACCCCGGCCGAGTGCATCAGGGTGGTCGTGGAGGACCGCGGCCCGGGGATCCCCGCCAACGAGCGGGACCACCTCTTCGAACGCTTCTACCGCGGCAGCCGGTCGGGCCAGCGGGCCTCCAGCGAGGGCACCGGCCTCGGGCTGTCCCTGGTGGCCGAGCACGTCCGGCTCCACGGCGGAGCGGTGCGGATCGAGGACGCCCCCGGTGGCGGCTCCCGGTTCATCGTGGAGCTGCCCCTGTCCTTCGACGGTGTCCCGGGTGACCTCACATGAGCCGCCCGTCCCACCCTCGCAGCCCCCGGAGTGCGCGGCGTGCCGTCGTGGCCGTGTCGGTGGTGGTGGCCCTGGTGGCCACGGGATGCGGGATACCCATCGGACGCTCGCCCACGGCCATCGCCAAGGCGGACGTGCCCTTCCACCTGCTCGACCCGGTCACCTCCACCACGGGACCGGGCCTCCCGCCCGCCGTCGGCCTGACCGAGACCGTCTACATGGTGGCCCAGAACCAGCACCTGGCCCCGGTGAGCCGGGACGTCCGGTTCCCGGCCAACCTCACCGACATCCTCGGCGCCCTCATCGACGGACCGACCCAGGCCGAGTCCAACACCGGCCTCCAGAGCTTCCTCACCCCGAAGACCACCGTCACCGCCACGGTGAGCAACGGGATCGCCACCATCGACTTCTCCACCGACCCGATCGTCGACCAGGTGGTCGGGGACGACCAGACGCTGGCCATCGCCCAGGTGGTGTTCACGGCCACCGCCGAGCCGTCGCTCGGGGTGAACGGCGTGGTCTTCGAGATCGCCGGGCAGCCCATCACCGTGCCCACCGGCACCGGCACCGAGGTCCCGGGTCCGGTATCACGGTCGACCTACGGCCCGCAGGCCCCGCTGGGCTGATCAGCCCGGCTCGACCCGCCTCGACCCGCCTCGGCTGACCGGAGCGGGGACGGACCGGGTGGGTCAGTGGGCTGCGGTCACCTCGGTGGTCCCCCAGGGGATCCGGGGGGCATCGGACCACAGATGCTCGAGGTCGTAGTACTCCCTGGCCTCGTCCAGGAACACGTGGACCAGGAAGTCCCCGTAGTCCATCAGCACCCATCGGGCGTCGTCGAGTCCCTCGACCCGGATCGGGCCCCGTCCTCCGGCCTCCCGCACCCGGCGCTCCACCTCGTCCACCATGGTCTTGACCTGGCGCGTGTTCCTCCCACTGGAGATGACGAAGGCGTCGGTGACGCCGAGCAGGTCGCCCACGGCCAGCACCACGGTGTCATCGCCCGACTTGGCGTCGGCGGCTCGCGCCGCCACCTTGCACTCCTCGGGGACGAACGGCTCAGGATGATGGACGACGGGCATGGCACTGAGTGAGCTCAACTGTGTTCTCCTTCTGGCGCCGGGGCACCGGGGGTCGTGGCTGGGGATGTGACAGGGACCGGATCGTGGGCAGCGGGGCTGACTGTGGCGGGGCTGATTGTGGCGGGGCCGGCGGTGGCGAGGGCCCCGGGCCTGCGGTCACGGGCGATGCCCACGATGAGCACGGTCATGACCACGCAGGCGGCCACGACCAGGGCGCACACCACCATGATGTGCCGGCGGTGCCGGCGGGCCGCCCGGACCTCCCGCCGGGACTCGGCCCGTGATGCCTCGTCGACCGCAGCGGAGGCCACCGGCACCGACCGCTCAGCCCCATCGTCGCCCAGTGCGGGATCCGGTACCGCCGCGGTGGTCCGGGCGGCGCCGGCCAGGATGGCGGCCGGCGATGCCGTGCGGTCCGGCGGATACCGCGGGGGGGACGACGTGGTGGTGTCGGTCTCCGTGGGCGTCGTCCGCAGGTTCATCTCCTCGTAGCGTACAGACCTCGCTGGAGGATGCAACGCATGACGGCCTCGGGGACCAGGCCGTCCACCGGCTGCCCGGCCTCCAGCCGGTCCCGCAGCCCTGTGCTGGACACGTCGAGGGGTGCCACGGGCACGTCGACGGTCCGCCAGCCGGCCGGTGCCGGCGTCGGCGGGACGCCGGGCCTGGTCACGACGGCCAGGGTGGCCTGGCCGCGCAACGACGCCTCATCCTTCCAGGTGGGGAGGCCGGCCACGACGTCCGCGCCGACCACGACGATCAGCTCGGCGGTGGGGTCCGAGGCGTGGAGCTGGCGGACCGTGTCGATGGTGTACGACGGCCCGCCGCGGTCGATCTCGATCCGGCTGGCCTCCAGGCCGGGGTGGTCGGCCAAGGCCGCCTCGACCATGGCGAACCGGTCCTCGGCCGGGGTGACGGGGCGCTCACCCTCCTTCTGCCACGGCTGGTTGGCCACCACCAGGAGCATCCGGTCCAGTCCGAGGGCGCTCGTGACGGCCTCGGCCACCTCGAGGTGGGCGGTGTGGACCGGGTCGAACGTGCCCCCGAAGAGCCCGATCCGGGTCGGTGTCGGCTCCACCCCTAGGAACCGGCGAGTTCGGCCACCACCGGGGCGAACGTCTCGATCTCCGCCTCGTGGACCACGATGTAGCTGAAGCCGAAGCGTTCCCGCCGCTGGCGGAGGACCTCGGCGATCTGGTCGGTCGTGCCGACCAGGGCGATGGGCGATCCCTCGACCTCGGCCGGCGTCACCGACATGGCCGCGGCCAGTCCGGCCAGCACGTCGTCCCGGTTGGGGACGATCTGTACCAGGAAGGTCAGGCACTGCAGCTCGAGGTCGTCGAAGCGCGGGCCGGCGGCCTCGCGGATCCATCCGATGCGCTGGTCGTAGTAGTCCGCCGTCGTCGTGGCCAGGACCTCGGGTCCCACGTAGCCGGCGGCCAGGCTGGGATTGACCCCCACGATGTCGGCCTCGCGGGCGGCGATGCCCAGGACCCGTCGCCCACCCCCTCCGATGATGACGGGGGGATGAGGCCGCTGGACGGGCTCGGGCCGCCCGAGGGCCCCGGTGACCTGGTAGTACTCCCCCTCATAGGTGGCCTCACCGGTCGTCCACAGCGACTTCATGACGGCCAGGCTCTCCGCCATGCGGCTGATCCTCCGGCCCGGCGGATCGGCCACGATGCCGGACTGCTCGTAGTCGGTTGTCATCCACCCCGCGCCGAGTCCGAACTCCACCCGGCCCCCGGAGAACAGGTCCAGGGTGGCCACCTCCTTGGCCAGCACCACGGGATGGCGGTAGTCGTTCCCGAAGACCAGCGAGCCCACCCGCAGGCTGGTGGTGGCCTCGGCCGCCACGGTCAGGGCCACCAGGGGCCCGAACTGGTCCTCGAAGTGGTCGGGGATGAACAGCGTCGAGTAGCCCAGGCTCTCGATCCTGCGGGCCATCTCACGCCACGCCGCTCCCGACGGGGCGTTGGACAGCTGGACTCCGAAACGGAAGGGCGGCATGGCCCGAGCCTAGGTCCGGAGGCTTTACGCTGGTGGTGTGGCACACAACCTGTCCGCATCCTGGTCACCCGACTCCTGGCGGGCCAAGCCCGCTGCGCAGCAGCCGGTCTGGCCCGATGATGCCGAGCTCAAGCGGGTGCACGCCCAGCTGGCCGGGCTCCCGCCGCTGGTCTTCGCGGGCGAGGCCCGGCACCTGACCCGGTCCCTGGGCCAGGCCGCTGACGGCCGGGCCTTCGTGCTCCAGGCCGGCGACTGTGCCGAGTCGTTCTCCGAATTCAGTGCCGATGCCATCCGGGACAAGCTCAAGGTCATCCTCCAGATGGCCATCGTGCTCACCTACGGGTCCGGTGTCCCGGTGGTCAAGGTGGGCAGGATCGCCGGGCAGTTCGCCAAGCCCCGCAGCTCACCCACCGAGCAGGTCGGGGACCTGGTGCTCGACTCCTTCCGCGGGCACATGGTCAACGACGACCTGCCCGACCCGGCGAGCCGGGTCCCCGACCCCAACCGCCTGGTGGCCGCCTACCAGCAGTCGGTGTCCACGCTCAACCTCCTACGGGCCTTCACCAAAGGGGGGTTCGCCGACCTCAGCCAGGTCCACGCCTGGAACCAGCAGTTCGTGGCGTCCTCGGCCGAGGGGCAGCGGTTCGAGGACATCGCCGAGGGCATCGACCGCGCCCTCCGGTTCATGGCGGCCTGCGGCATCAACCTCACCTCGGAGGACTCCCTGCACGAGGTGGACTTCTGGACCAGTCACGAGGCGCTCATCCTCGACTACGAGGAGGCCCTGACCCGCCGGGACTCGCTCACCGAGGAGTGGTACGACTGCTCGGCCCACATGCTGTGGGTGGGCGAGCGGACCCGTCAGCTCGACGGCGCCCACTGCGAGTTCCTCTCGGGCATCAACAATCCGGTGGGTTCCAAGGTCGGTCCCTCGGCCACCGCCGACGACGTCATCGGACTGTGCGAGCGGCTCAACCCGGGTCGGGTCCCGGGCCGGCTGACGCTGATCACCCGGATGGGCGTCGACGCCATCGACACCGGCCTGCCACCCCTGCTGCGGGCCGTGCGGGACGAGGGACACCCCGTGGTGTGGGTCTGCGACCCGATGCACGGCAACACCTTCACCGCCGAGGGGGGTCAGAAGACCCGGCGGTTCGACGACATCATCGGGGAGCTGAAGGGCTTCTTCCGGGCCCACCGGTCCGTGGGCACCTGGCCCGGCGGCGTCCACGTGGAATTGACCGGGGACGACGTGACCGAGTGCCTGGGCGGGGTCGAGGACATCGTCGAGGGCCAGCTCCATCAGCGCTACACCACCACCTGTGACCCGAGGCTGAACGCACGACAGGCCCTGGACCTGGCCTTCGGGCTCGCCGAGCTGCTCCGGGGCTGACCCTCCTCGGGGTGGGTGTCCACCGCCATCGTGTCCGCGTCCTGCGTACCGATGTGATGGAACACGCAGAACCTCGGCCGGCGGAGACCTCCCTCCCCACCGGCGGAGACCTCCCCCCTCACCGGGAGGACGACGACGGCCCGGCCGGCCCGGGCCGAAACACCGCCCGGACCTGGGGTCGTTGACCCCGTACCACCCAGCGAGGAGACTGGAGCTGCCCTGGCGACGCCGACTATCGGCGAGAGTGGTGGCTCGCCGGTGTGTCCCGCCCGGGTGCCCACGCCAGCAACCGGATGGAGATGCCGTTCACGATGCCCATGCTTCCCGTCACCCGTACCCGCTCCCGCCGGCGCCACTGCTTCGTCATCGTGGCGACCCTGGCCCTGGCCACCGCCGGCCTGGCCGGGTCGTGGGCGGGCACCGTGACGAACAGCGCAGCAGCCACCGCCGAGCAGGCGACGGCCAGCTCCACCTCGGCCTACTGGCTGGTGGCCTCGGACGGTGGGGTGTTCGCCTTCGGCGGGGCGGGCTTCTACGGGTCGACGGGCGGCATCCACCTGAACAAGCCGGTGGTGGGCATGGCCGGGACACCGGACAGCCGGGGCTACTGGCTGGTGGCCTCGGACGGCGGCGTCTTCTGCTTCGGTGACGCCCCCTTCCACGGGTCGACCGGCGCCATCCACCTGAACAAGCCGGTGGTGGGCATGGCCGCCACCGCCGACGGCCGCGGGTACTGGCTGGTGGCCTCGGACGGCGGCGTGTTCGCGTTCGGTGACGCCCCCTTCTACGGATCCATGGGGGGCAAGCCGCTCAACCAGCCCATCGTGGGCATGGCGGCCACACCGGACGGGCGGGGGTACTGGCTGGTGGCCTCGGACGGCGGCATCTTCTCCTTCGGGGACGCCCACTTCTACGGGTCGACCGGGAGTCTGCACCTCAACAAGCCCATCGTGGGCATGACGGCCAATCCCAACGGCGGGTACTGGTTCACCGCCTCCGACGGCGGGGTCTTCTCGTTCGGCTCACCGTTCTACGGGTCGGTGGGCAGTGTGCCCCAGGCCCATCCCATCGTGGCCATCACCTCGAGCTCCGACGGGGGCGGGTACTGGTTCTCCAACAGCAACGGGGCCGTCACCGCCTACGGGGACTCCACCTACTGGGGATCGGCGCCCCAGGTCATCAACAAGCCCATCGTGGGCATGGCCGAGGCCACCGGCACCGGGCAGTTCACCGGATCGGCCTACCCGTCGGGGAGCTACGGCTACGACATCTCGAACTTCCAGGCCGGCCACTACCCGCCCAACCCGCACACCATCGGCATCGTCCAGGTGGCGGGCCAGTCCTTCGGCCTCAACCCCGAGCTGGCCTCCGAAGCGGCCTGGGCCGGCGGTGGCCTCAACCTCTACGTCTACCTGACCGACGGGACGGCGACGACCGGGGGTGAGGCCGCCTGCAACTCGAACACCTACCCCTACGACGGCTCGGCCACGGCGTGCGACTACGGCTTCAACGCCGCCATCGATGCCTTCACCAAGGCCCAGGCGGCCGGAGTCAACACGGCGGTCGAATGGTGGCTCGATGTCGAGCCCTCCGGCGGGGGGGTCCCGGCGTGGTCGTCCGACCTGGATGCCAACGCGGCACTGGTCCAGGGCGCCATCGACGGCCTGCACTCCGAGGGACTCAACAGTGTCGGGATCTACGCCAGCCCGGGTGACTGGAACGCCATCGTCGGGGCCCAGTACGCGCCCGAGGTCCCCTACTGGGCGGCATCGTGGGGAGTCTCGCCCTCCACCACCTGCACCAGCGTGCGGACCCAGTTCTCGTCGTCCAACCTGCCCCGGGGCCCGGTCCAGATAGTCCAGTACAGCTCACCGACGGTCCCCACCTCCTACGGCGGGATGAACACCACCTACGACGACGACTATGCCTGCTGAGTGGCAGCCTGCTGAGTGGCAGCCTGCTGAGTGGCAGCCTGCTGAGTGACAGCCTGCTGAGTGACAGCCTGCTGAGTGACGGTGGCGAACTGGTGGTGGGAGGCGTCGTTGAAGCCGAGCAGGCGCCACCGGCCGCCCTCGATCTCCCAGCCGGTCATCGAGGCGTGGCGGGTCCTCAGCTGCAACCGGGCACCGGCCAGTCCCCCGACCACGGGGAGCTTGGCCAGCAGCGACGCCTCGATCACGCCGGCATGGCACGCCACCACCACCAGCTGGCCGGCGTGCCGTGCCGCCAGGGTGTCCAGGGTGGCGTCCACGCGGTTCACGAACCCGGTCCAGCTCTCGCCACCCGGGGCGATGGGATGCCCCGGGTCGGTGTCCCAGTCGAGTGTGCCGAACCGCTCGGTGAACTCACCCCAGGTCAGGCCGTCGGCGTCCCCGGGGTGCAGCTCGCACAGGCCGCACTCCTCGACGATCTCGGGGGGTGCGGTCCCGGCGTCCGGGCCACCCAGCGCGGGCCGGAGCAGTTCGGCCGTCTCCACGGCCCGGGGCAGCACACTGGCGTAGAGGGCATCGGCCCCGGACAGCTCTCCGGTGGCGAGCAGACGGTCGCGCAACGTCTCGACCTGGAGCCGGCCCCCATCGGTGAGGCCCCGACACCCGATCCGGCCGCCACAGACCCCGGTCACGTTGCACACCGCCTCACCGTGGCGCACCAGCACCAGCCGGGTGGCGTCGACCGGGGGTGGGCCGAGGGTCCGGATACCGGCGGGCGGGCTGCCGCCGGCCCGGGTGCCGGCGCCGGCCAGGGCGTCGAAGCCGCCCGGGGTGGCGGTCACGCCAGCTCCCCCACGAACCGCTCCAGCTGCCGCAGGGTGCGGCACTCGACCACGTCGTCGCAGTGGACGGCGTACTCGCCCACGATGGAGTCCCCCGAGTCCCAGTAGGCCCGGGGCTCGGGGTTCAGCCAGTAGACGTGCCGGGCCCGGGCCCGCAGCTCCTTGACCACCCAGGCCTGGGAGGCGTGGTAGTTGTTGCGGGCGTCGCCCAGCAGGAGCACGCTCGACCGCGGCGTGATCTCCTCGCCCCACCGCTCCCAGAACACCGTGAAGGCATGACCGTAGTCCGAGTGGCCGTCCACCCAGATGACGTCAGCCTCGGTGTTGATGCGGTGGACGGCGTCGGCGGGGTCGTCGACCCCGTCGAAGAACCGGCTGACCTCGTCGATCCCGTCGATGAAGACGAAGCTGCGCACCTTGGAGAACTGGGAGCTGATGGCGTGGACCAGGTGGAGGGTGAACCGGGCGAAGGAGGCCACCGATCCGGAGATGTCGGCGATCACCACGATCTCGGGCTTGGACGGCCGGGGATAGCGGAACTTGGGGTCCACGGGCACCCCGCCGGTGGAGAGCGAGTGGCGCACGGTGGACCGGAAGTCCAGTGCTCCCTTGCGGCCGTGGCGCCGCTTGCGGGCCAGCCGGACGGCCAGCTTCCGCGACAGGGGCTGGAGGGACTTGCGCAGGGCCACCAGCTCCTCGCGGGTGGCGTGCATGACATCGATGTCCTCGGGGAGCGGCTTGCGCAGTGACCGCGCCAGGGCCTCGCTGCCCCGGTCGGCGACCAGCCGACGCCGGATCTCGTTCTCGATCTCCTGGCGGAGCTGGTCGATCCGGGCCTGGTACTCGTCCCGCAGGAGGCGCTCCTCCAGTCCGGTCAGGGCGGGCGGTGGGCCGGCACCGTCGGGACCGGCCTCCCGCGGGTCGGCACCACCGGTGCGGGCCTCGGCCACCAGCCGCTCGAGCACCCGCTCGAGGTCGAGGTTCCGGAGGGTGCGGTAGAGGTAGTAGGTCCCGCCCACCGGGCGCCCGGCCTCCATGCCGGCGTACCGGGAGACGGCCTGGCGGGCCACGGCGGTCACCAGGGCGTCGTTGGCCCCGAGCAGGGCCTTGTAGAGGAGGTCGGCGAGCTCCTCGGCGCTCATGCCTTCGCCGGTGCCGCTGCCCCCGCCCCGGCCCATGCCCCGCCCGTCCCCGCGTCCGGCACTCCGTGCCGCCTCGTCGTCGGACTCGCCCCCGTCGCCGCCCTCGGCCCCCTCGTCGTCGATGCGGTATTCGGGGCCGCGCAGCGAGAAGTAGATCTCGAAGGCCGTCTCGTAGGCGCGCCAGTGGGACGAGGACTTCACCAGGCTGGCCCCCAGGGTGTACTTGAGGGCCTCACGGTCCTCCATGGGGACGTGCTGGAGCGCCTCGGCGGCGTCGAGGTGCTCGGTGAGCGACACCGGTATGCCGGCGGCGCGGAGCTCCGCCACGAAGCCGGTCAGCAGGTCGAGCACGATCGGGCCGGCCCGGACTCAGTCCGGGTTCTTCACCGACGCCAGCTCCTTGGCGGCGCGCTCGATGTCCGACTGGTACTTGAGGAGGATGTGGAGCGTGTCCCGGGCCTGGTCGACGTCGATCGACTCCACGCCCAGGACCACCAGGGTCCGGGCCCAGTCGAGGGTCTCGGAGACCGACGGGTCCTTCTTCAGGTCGAGGGTGCGAAGGGAGCGCACGATGCGGGCCACCTGGTCGGCCAGTGCCTGACTGATGCCCGGCACCCGGGTCTCGATGATGGCCCGCTCGCGGTCGAGCTGGGGGTAGTCGATGTGGAGGTAGAGGCACCGGCGCTTCAGGGCCTCGGACAGCTCGCGGGTGTTGTTGGAGGTGAGGAAGACCAGGGGGATCTGGGTGGCCCGCACCGTCCCGAGCTCGGGGATGGACACCTGGTACTCGGAGAGGATCTCCAGCAGCAGGGCCTCGGTCTCCAGCTCCACCCGGTCGACCTCGTCCACCAGCAGGACCACCGGCTCGGGCGAGCGGATGGCCTCCAGCAGCGGCCGGGTGAGCAGGAACTCCTCCGAGAAGATGTCCTCTTCCAGCTCCTGCCACGACTGCCCCGAGTCGGCTTGGATGCGCAGGAGCTGCTTCTTGTAGTTCCACTCGTAGAGGGCCTTGGACTCGTCCAGTCCCTCGTAGCACTGCAGGCGGATGAGCCGGCTCCCGGTGAGGCGGGCCACCGACTTGGCCAGCTCGGTCTTGCCCGTGCCGGCCGGCCCCTCCACCAGCACCGGCTTGGCCAGGCGGTCGGCGAGGAAGACCACGCCGGCGATGCCGTCGTCGGCCAGGTAGCTGACCCCGGCCAGCCCCTCCCGAACGGCGCCGATCGAGTCGAAGCGGGGGGGACCCGCCTCGGGGAAGCCGGTGGTGATCTCGCGGCTGGTCGTGATGGAGCCGGTGGGGTCGGCGACCTCGGTCATGACCGCACCTGCCCGTCGCCGGTCACCACGTACTTGAGGCAGGTGAGGTCGGCGAGGCCCATCGGCCCCCGGGCGTGGAGCTTCTGGGTGGAGATGCCGATCTCCGCTCCCAGTCCCAGCTCCTGCCCGTCGATGAACCGGGTCGAGGCGTTGACCAGGACGGCGGCCGCGTCCACCTCGGCGGTGAACCGGTGGGCCGTGGCCAGGTCGGCGGTGACCACCGCCTCGGAGTGCCCCGAGGAGTAGCGGGCGATGTGGTCGATGGCGGCGTCGAGGTCGTCCACCACCGCCACCGCCAGGGTGAGCCCCAGGAACTCGGTGGCGAAGTCCTCCTCGGTGGCCGGGAGGGCCTCGGGGAGCACGTGTCGGGTGCCGGCGTCACCCCGCAGCTCGACCTCGGGCATGGCCGCGGCCAGTCGGGGCAGGAAGGCCTCGGCCACGGCGCGGTGCACCAGCACCGTCTCGGCCGAGTTGCACACGCCGGGCCGGCTGGTCTTGGCGTTGACCACGATGGACTCGGCCATGGACAGGTCGGCGGACCGGTCGACGTAGATGTGGCAGTTCCCGGCGCCGTCGACCACGTAGGGCACGGTGGCGTGCTCACGCACCGAGGCCAGCAGGGACGGGCCCCCTCTCGGGATGAGGCAGTCGATGAGCCCCTCGAGCTGCATGAAGGCCACGGCGGACTCGCGGCTGGTGTCCTCCACCAGCCCCACGGCGTCGACCGGCAGGCCGGCCTTGCCCAGGCCCTCGCGCATCAGCCCGGCGACGGCACGGTTGGAGGCGATGGCCGACGAGGAGCCCCGGAGCACCACCGCGTTCCCCGACTTGAGGCACAGCCCGGCGGCGTCGCTGGTCACGTTGGGGCGGTTCTCGTAGATGATCCCCACCACGCCGAGGGGGACCCGGACCCGCTGGACCCGCAGCCCGTTGGGGCGGACCCAGCCGTCGGTCACCACGCCCACCGGATCGGGCAGGGAGGCCACCTGCCTCAGCCCGTCGGCCATGGAGGCCAGTCGGCCCCGGTCCAGGCGGAGGCGGTCCAGGGCGGTGGCCTCGGCGCCGGCGGCGGTGGCCCGGGCCACATCGGTGGCGTTGGCCTCCAGCACCCGTTCGGCGTGCTGGTCGAGCAGCTCGGCCGAGCGCTCGAGCGCCTCGTCCCGGGCGGCCGAGGAGGTGCGGGCCAGCTGACGTGACGCCTCCCGGGCGCGACGGCCCAGTCCGATCAGGTCCGGTTCGTTCGGTGAGGACGGGCTCGATAGCACCGTGTCAGCGTAGTTCGCAGGTCACGGGCTGCGGCGCGGGAGCGGCGCTGCGGCAGCGATCCGGCCCGGCCCGTGGCGGACCGGTCAGTCGATGACCACCAGATCGTCCCGGTGCACCACTTCGGGTGACTCGTCGTCGGGCAGCTGGTCGGACCGCTGCCCGGCCCGGGACGCCACGACGGCCGCCGACTGGCGGACCAGGCCCTTGGCGAACACCGATCCCCCGCGGTCGGCGATCTCCACGGCGTCGTCGGGATCGAACGCTCCGCTCACCGACACCACGCCGGCCGGCAGCAGGGACCGGCCCCGCTCCGTGAGGGCACGACGGGCCCCGTCGTCGACCACGATGGTCCCCGAGGCCCCGATGGCGAAGGCGATCCACAGCTTGCGGGCGGCCAGCCGCCGCTCCCGCGGGCGGAACCGGGTGCCGACCCCCGGGGCCGACGCCGACACCTCGGCCAGGACCCCGGGTCGGGCGGCGTCGGCGATGACCGCCTCCACGCCGGACCAGACGGCGATCTTCGCCGCGGCCAGCTTGGAGGCCATGCCGCCACTGCCCACCGCGCTGCCCGGGCCCCCGGCCATCCGCTCGAGCTCGTGGTCGATCTCCACCACCTCCTCGATGAGCGAGGCCCCGGTGGCACCACGCGGATCCTCGGTGAACAGGCCGGCCGTATCGGTGAGCAGCACCAGCAGGTCGGCGCGGACCAGGTGGGCCACCAGCGCGGCCAGCCGGTCGTTGTCCCCGAACCGGATCTCCTCGTCGGCCAGGGCGTCGTTCTCGTTGACAACCGGGACCACCCCCAGCTCCAGCAGGCGGGCCAGGGTCTGACGGGCATGCAGGTACTGGCTGCGGTGCACGAAGTCCAGGGGCGCCAGCAGCACCTGGCCGGCCAGCAGGTCGTGGCGGGCCAGCGCGTCGCTCCACACCCGCATCAGGCCGTGCTGGCCCACCGCCGCCACCGCCTGGAGGGTGGCCAGGTCGGACGGCCGGGGCCGGCCGGGGGCGAGGCCCGCCCATCCGGCCGTGATGGCCCCCGAGGTCACCACCACCACCCGGGTACCGGCCGAGCGCAGCCCCGCCACCTCGTCGGCCAGCTTGGCGATGGCCTCGGCGTCGACGCCGCCCGTGGCGGTGGTCACCGACGAGGTGCCGATCTTGACCACGACGGTGTGGCCGCCACCCGCGGCGGCGCCACCGGGATCCCCTCCCCCGCCGGCGGTGCTCACGAGCGGCGGCGGCGGCCACCCGAGTCGCCGGTGAACTCGGGCTGGTCGCGGTACCAGACGAAGGAGAGCTCGCCGATGGTGACCAGGTCGCCGTCCTGGGCACCGGCCCGGGCCAGGGCCCGGTCCACCCCGATGCGGCGCAGCCGGCCCTGGACGTAGTCGGCGGCCTCGTCGGTGGTCAGGTCGTTGAGGGCCACGGCCCGCTCGGCCACCCGGCCCACCACGGCGAACTCGTGCTCGCCGATGCGGTCGACACTGAAGCCCTCGGGCAGGGGGTGGTGGATCACGATCATCCCCTCGTCCTCGGCGTGGACGGCACGGGCCTCGGCCACCAGGGTGGTCAGCCGTCCCACCAGCTCGGGGATGCCCTGGCCGGTGACGGCCGAGATCACCAGGTCGGGGCAGAACCGTCCGTCGGTCGGGTCGTAGGACACGGCGACGTCGGCCTTGGATCCCACCACGATCCGGGGCCGATCCAGCAGGGCGGGCTGATAGTGGCCCAGCTCCTCGAGCAGGACCCGGAGCTGCCCGTCGGGGGTCACACCGGTGACCGGCTCCAGCTCCACCAGCACGACCAGCACGCGGGCCCGGGTGATGTGGCGCAGGAAGCGGTGGCCGAGGCCCTTCCCCTCGGCCGCGCCCTCGACCAGCCCGGGGATGTCGGCCACCGTGAAGTTGGTCTGGTCGTCGGCCCGGACCACTCCGAGGTGGGGCTCGAGAGTGGTGAACGGGTAGTCGGCCACCTTGGGCTTGGCCGCCGAGATGCGGGAGATGAGGGTGCTCTTGCCCACGTTGGGGAATCCCACCAGGGCCACGTCGGCCACCAGGGCCAGCTCGAGGTCGTACCACGCCTCGTGCCCCTTCTCGCCCTGCTCGGCGAAGGTCGGCGCCCGCCGACGGTTGGACAGGAAGCTGGCGTTGCCGCGGCCGCCGCGGCCGCCCTCGCCGGCCATCCAGCGGTCGCCGGGGGACACCAGGTCCACCAGGACGTCACCGCCCGGGCCCTTGGCCCGCGTGCCCACCGGGACCGGGACCTCGAGGTCGGCGCCCCGGGCCCCGTGCTTCTTCTTGCCACCGCCGTGGCCGCCGTCGCCCCCCCGTCGGTGGGGGTGGTCACGGAAGCCGATCAGCGAGGACTGGTTGGTGGTGGCGACCAGCCAGACGTTGCCGCCCCGCCCCCCGTCGCCACCGTCGGGACCGCCCCGGTCGACGTGGGCCTCGCGGCGGAAGGCCACGGCGCCCGCGCCGCCGTCACCGGCTTTGACGTGCAGCTGAGCCTCGTCGACGAACCCGGACATGGACCGATCCTACCGACCGGCCGTCGCCGGCCCCGGCGGGGACGCTCCTCAGGCGTCGATGAGGACGGCGTGGCGCAGGGCGCCGACCGCCTCCACCACACCGAGGGACTCGGCCAGGCCGTCGTAGCTCCCGTACTCGGAGCGCAGCCCGGCGAGGAACTCCTCCATCGTCTCGGGGACCACCTGGAGGACGGCGGGGGCGAACCGCTCCACCTCCTCCACGTTGTCGGGGTACTGGGCCTTGAGGCGCTCGAGGAGCCGGACCATGGCGGCGGCGCTCAGGTGGTAGTCCTCGACGATGGTCTCGTCGGGGACCCCCAGGAAGGCCAGGATCAGTGCGGCCAGCACACCCGTCCGGTCCTTGCCGGCGCTGCAGTGGAAGACGGCGGGCAGGGCGTCACCGGAACCGAGCACCTCGAAGGCGGCGGTCAGGGCCGGCCCGCCCTGGGCGACCATCTCGCCGTACCGTCCGGCCACATAGGAGGCCTGGCCCCACGACGGCAGCTCCTCGGGGGTGGGCAGGACGTCGGTGAGGGGGAGGCCGACGTAGCGCACCGGGACCCGGTCGACCGGAAACCGGCCCCGCTGCTCGGTCTCGTCCACCGTCCGCAGGTCGATCACCGTGGCCACGCCGAGCTCGGTCAGCTGGCGCTGGTCGGAGTCGGTCAGGGTGGACAGGCCGTCGGCCCGGAACAGCCGGCGCCATCCCAGTCGGCGCCCGTCGGCGGTCCGGTAGCCGCCGAGGTCACGGAAGTTCACACAGCCCTCGAAGGCCAGGGTGCGGGAGGGCTCGGCCGTGTCGGCCGGGGACGCGGTGTCAGGGGCAGGCATGGAGCGGAGCGTACCGCCGCCCGTCGGGCCTCCGGCCGCGGTCAGAGCGGTGCGGGGTGCCCGGCTCCC
>Ga0302196_10000702_pt1 | contig 31886 bp, 31 predicted proteins | sample II_Bog_N1_3_FD_198794 | JGI IMG/M metagenome (GOLD analysis project Ga0302196, IMG submission 198794) | Peat permafrost microbial communities from Stordalen Mire near Abisko, Sweden - II_Bog_N1_3 | ecosystem: Environmental > Terrestrial > Soil > Wetlands > Peat | place: Sweden: Abisko...
GGCCGGAGTGCCGGTCAGACCTCGGACAGCACGGTGCGGCCGAACGCCTCGACGGCGGCCAGCTGCGCGGCGCGGGTGTGGCCGGGCAGGGCCACGCTGACCCACCCGACGCCGATCGCCTCCAGCTCCCGGATGGAGGCGACGACGCGCTCCTCGTCGACCGGCCGGGAGCCCATCGACAGTCCCTCGGGGATGAAGCACACGGCGAGCGGCTCGGTCCGCCCCACCGCGGCGGCGTGGTCCCGGGCGTACCCGAGGGCCACGGCCAGGTCGGCCGCCGACTCGAGCGGTGCCGTGCGGGTCCGTGCCGCGATCCGGGCCGGGTTGGGGAACGGGCACCAGCCGTCGGCCGACTCGACCGCCCGCCGGATGGCCCGCCGGCTGTTGCCCCCGATCCACAGCGGCGGACGCGGGTGCTGTCGCGGGCGGGGCAGCATGGTGTTTCCCGTCGCCCGGTAGCCGGTGCCCTCGAAGGTCACGCTCTCGCCGGACCACGCCGCGTCCAGGGCGGCCAGGGCCTCGTCCATGCGGTCGTTGCGCTCGCCGAAGTCGGCGCCGAGCGCCTCGAACTCCGTCTCGAGGTACCCCGCACCCAGGCCGACGATCGTCCGACCCCCGCTCAGGACGTCCAGGGTGGCGATCCCCTTGGCCGCCAGGAACGGGTTCCGGTAGCCCAGCACGAAGAGGTTGGTGTGGAGCAGCACGGTGGTGGTGGCCGCCGCGGCGAACGACAGCGCCACCAGTGGATCGAGGGCGTGGTGGCCCCCGTGGTCCAGCCAGTCGTCCCCGGGGAAGGGGTGGTCGGTGGTGTAGACGGCGTCGAAGCCGGCCGACTCGGCGGCGGCGGCCAGCTCGCCGATCGCCCCCGGAGCGAGGAACTCCTCGCCGCAGTCGACCCGGTGGGTGGGCAGTCCGTAGGACACGCGCACGGCGTCAGCCGACCCCGACCAGGTCCGACAGGAACGAGGGCATCCGGGCGGGTCGGCCCGTCGGACCCACGGCCCCGTGCACGGTCACCGCCGTGGCCCGCGCCTGGCCCCCCACCTCCAGCAGGTAGCCCACCTGGAACGTCGTACGGGTGAGCCCGTCGACCAGGACGTGGATGTCGACGGCGTCGTCGAACTGCAGCGGCCGGCGGTGGCGCACGTAGAGCTCGAGGACGGCGAAATCGATCCCGTCCGGTCCCGACCGCACCTCCTCGTAGGGGAACCCGGCTTCGCGCAGCATGGCGGCGCGGGCCTCCTCGAGATAGGCCGGGTAGGCGCCGTGGTGGATGATGCCCATGGCATCGGTCTCGGCGAAGCGGGTCCGGAGCACATGGGTGAACCGGTAGGCCGCGGGATCGAGTGTCGGCTGCAACGAGAGGCGCACGCGCCGACGCTACCGTCCGTCCGCACCGGCGACGGGCTGGTTCCACTCGATCCATCCCGTTCCCGTCCGCCCGTCGCTGGCGGTGAACCGGGCCAGGGCACGGGGGAAGCGGCTGACCCGACCGTCGGTGGAGGTCAGCAGGAGGGGGCCGAAGGCCAGTGGCTCGATGGCCAGGTCGAGTCCGACCGGGTCCAGGACCGCCCGGGCCGAGGAGGGGAATCCCTCGGCTCCCAGCACCTCGGTGACCTCGAGGCCGGTGAGCGGCACCACCCCGATGTCCGCGCTCTGGACGTAGCCGAACGGGATGCGGTGGCCGGGCATCCGGATGTCCGCCCCGTGCACCCGGGTCCCGTCGTCGAGGCGGCCGGCGAACCAGCACCAGGTGAAGGCCCACCAGTCGCGGACCCCCCAGGAGTGGTCGCGCTGCCCCTGGCCCTCGACCCAGAAGCGCTCGCCACCGACCGTCACCTCACCGCCGACCAGACAGGGGATCTCGTAGCGGGTCGTGAGTTCGTAGTGGTACGGGACGCCGTCGGTCCTCCAGGTCAGGTCGACCTCCAATTCGGTGGGCGTCCCCGCGGCTCCCCGGTAGACGTCGGCCGGATCGTCGTGGACCGCGGCCGGCACGGTCGCCGTCACCAGGAACTCGTCGAGCGGGCTGACCGCGACACCCTCGACGACGTGGCCGCCGCCCTCGACCGAGAGGCCCGTCTCGGAGGCCACCGGCAGGTCGTAGGCGATCGACGCCACCAGCGGCCGGTCCGGGCCGACGATCGTGGTCGTCCACCAGGTGACCCCGAGGTTCGGGTAGAGCCCGATGCGGGCGTACCCGGCGAGCGAGCCGTCCCGCGACACGAAGTCGAGGTAGTGGGACTCGTTCCACAACGGCTCGTCGGACGGTGCATGGCGTCCCTCGTCGGCCGGGTCGACGGCGTGCGGGTTCGAGTCGGTCATGGCGTGCTCCTGACTGCATCGGTCCGACGTGGGTGCCGGACATCCACCACCCCCAAGGTGGTACCTTGGGTCTAGCAGGCCCCTCCGGCGGATGGCGGAGCCGGCCTGTCACGCACGGCCAACTCCCCCATGACCGCACGTCGACACTCCCTCAACCTGATCATCGCCCTCGTCGTCCTCGGCGGGCTGCTGTACGCCGTTCCGGGCCGGGCCCTGGCCGCACCGGCGAGCGGTGTCTCGGTGGCCCCCGCCGCCGCGCCGGCCTTCAACGGCGACGCCCCCGACCCCGACGTCGTCTTCGACCCGGCCACCCAGACCTACTACGCCTTCTCCACGGGGACGACGCTGGCCAGCTACCTGCAGGTCCTCTGCGACAGCGCGTCCACACCAGGGGCCCCGGCCACCGGATGGGCGCCCTGTCCGGGCTTCCTGCACGGCGCCTCGGCGCTCCCCGACCCGGCCTCGTGGGAGCAGCTCGGCACGCAGAACGCGCCGGGCGTCTACCAGTGGGGCGGCCGGTGGATCATGTTCTACACGGCGGCCCTGTACGGCTACCCGGGCGACACCGGGTACAACTGCCTGGGTGTGGCCACGTCCCCCGCCCTCTCCCCGGGGAGCCCGTCGTTCACCGACGTCTCCTCCGTCCCCTTGCTGTGCGACGGCGACATGGGCGGGGCCATCGACCCCTCGCCGTTCGTGGACCCGGCCACCGGCCAGCCCTACCTGATCTGGAAGACCAACGACGGAGGTTCCAACCAGTCCGCCCGCCTGTGGTCGCAGGCACTCGGCCCGGACGGGATCACCCTCGTCGGCCAGCCCCACGTCCTGCAGGTCCAGGACACCGTGGGCGACCCGTTCGAGACGACCATCGAGAACCCCCAGATGGTCGATTCGGGCGGCCACTACTTCCTCCTCTTCTCCACCGGGATCTGGAACAGCCCGACCTACGGCGAGACCGCCGTCCAGTGCGCCGGCCCGCTCGGTCCCTGTGACGAGCCGAGCCAGGGGCCGTTCCTCAGCTCCTACGGCGACGTGGCCGGTCCCGGTGGCGGCATGTTCTTCCAGGACACCTCGGGCAGCTGGCAGCTGGCCTACGCGGCGTGGACCGCAGGGTGCACCGACTACGGATGCGGCGGGGCGCGGCGCCTGTTCGTGGCGCCGGCGTCCATCGAGCCTCTCCCGCTGGCCCCGGTGGTCACCGGCATCGCCACCGCGCCCGGGGGGGCCGGCTACTGGCTGGTGAACACGGCCGGCGGGGTCTCGGCCCACGGTGAGGCTCCCCTGTACGGCTCGATGCTCGGGCTCCCCCTCAACGAGCCCATCGAACACCTGGTTCCGACGCCCAGCGGGCACGGCTACTGGCTGGTGGCCTCCGACGGCGGGACCTTCGCGTTCGGGGACGCCCGGTTCTTCGGGTCGATGGGCGGGCAGCACCTCAACGCTCCGGTGGTCGACCTGGCGCCCACCCCCGACGGCGGCGGCTACTGGCTGGTGGCCTCCGACGGCGGGGTGTTCGCGTTCGGGGACGCCGTCTTCCGGGGCTCGATGGGGGGCACCCACCTCAACCAGCCCGTAGTCGGGATCGCCGCCGACCCCGCGACCGGTGGCTACTGGCTGGTGGCCTCCGACGGCGGGGTGTTCGCGTTCGGCGCACCTTTCGAGGGATCGACCGGTGGGCTGCACCTGGCCCGCCCGGTCAACGGCATGGCCACCACGCCCAGCGGGCAGGGCTACTGGTTCGTGGCCTCCGACGGCGGGGTGTTCGCGTTCGGCGACGCCGGGTTCCACGGCTCGGCCGGATCCCTGACCCTGGCCGCACCGGTCACCGGGATGGCCGCAGACCCGACCACCGGCGGCTACTGGATGGTCGGGGCGGACGGCGGGGTGTTCTCCTACGGGGCACCCTTCTTCGGCGCCGACTGACCCCCTGCCGTCGCCGGACCCGCCCGTCCGGTGCCCCTCCTGCCGTCAGGGAGTGGTCGTGACGCCGGTGTCCGAACCCGTGGCGCCCGTCCCCCCGGTGCCGGTCCCGCCCGAGCCACCGTGATGGTGTCCACCGGTGTGGCCACCGCACCCGGCCGCCGCAGCGGTGGTGGCGGTCGTGGATGTCGTTGCGTCCGAGGCCGGGTCGGTCGACCCCGCGGTCGTGGCCGAGGTCCCGACCGGGCCGGACGGCGTCGTCCCGCCCGTGGAGCCACCGGAGCCACCGGTACCGCAGGAGCCGCCGCCACCACCCTTGTTACCGCCCCTCGTGGTTCCGCCGCCGATCGAACCCTGTCCGCCCGCGCCGATCCCACCGGCCAGGCCGCCCTGGTGGGTGCCGACCCGGGGCACATGGACCGCGGGAGCGGCAGCCGCCACCGGAGTCCGGGTGGATGCAGGTGCCACCGCCAGCGCCCCCGGTGTGGTCGATGCAGCGGCCATGCCGGCCACCGGTGTCGTACGAGGCGCCGGCGGAAGCGTGCACGAAGCCGTCTGGATCCCGCCGGTCGTGGCCGTGGGCGTGCCGTTGATGACGCAGGTGGTGCCGGAAGGTCCGACACGGTGGGTGCCGGCCGGTGCCTGTGCGCCCGAGCCCGGTGCGCCTCCTGGCGAACCGGCCGGGGCGGGCGTGCCCGACGGCGCGGCCGGCGCCAGGGAGACACCCACCGAGCCGAGGATGCCCTGGACGGCGCGACCGGCGGGGCCGGGAAGCTGCGATGCGGCAGCCAGACCAGTGGTGGCGACCATCATGGTGGCCACCGTGGTGACGGCGAGCACGGCGGGCGTCCGGCGGAGCCGGCGCCGCGGCGTGGGCCAGGCCCCGGACGCCGCCAGGAACGTGGCGCGCGCCTCGGACTCCCCGCGCAGCTCGTGTGACTGGCCGGGACCAGACGCCGCCGCCAGCAGGTCGGCCAACCGTCCGCTGGTCAGGTTCGGGAGGGCCACGACGTTGTCGTCCGCCACTCCGAACCCCAGTGCACCGGCGTCCAGGATCATGGGGTCCTCACGCATGGAGCCGCTCCACCTCGCGCGTCGTGACCGTCGCCGAGCCCACGGTGACCACCGTGGTCCCCGGAGGCGCCGGTTCGGCGGTGCCGGCGGCGGCGGTCTCGAGCAGGCGCTGCTCGAGCCGCTTGAGCCCTCGGTGGCACAGGACCCGGACGGAGCCAGGGGTCCGCCCCATGAGGTCCGCCACCCGGGCCACGTCCATACCGACGACGATCCGCAGCATGACGGCCTCGGCCTGGTCCGGGGGGAGCTCGCCGATCATGGCGACCGCACGGTCGGTGGCCGAGTGCTCGTCGGCCTCGTCCTCGACATTGGTCGAGGACGGCAGCACGACCAGGCTGGCGTGCTCGATCGCGTCGATCCTGCGCTCACCACTCCGGTACCAGTCGGTGAGCCGGTTGCGTGCCGTGGTGTACAGCCATCCGCGGAAGCCCTGCTCGTCCCCTTCGAAGCCGGGGAGTGCGCGCAGCACACGGACCCAGATGTCCGCGGCCAGGTCCTCGGCCACCGGTGCCGCCTTCATCCGGAGGTACCGGAGAAGGCCCGGCTGGTACTCGCGCCAAAGACGCGCGAACGCTTCCTCGTCACCGCGCTGTGCGCCCTGCAACGTCCCCCGGAAATCCAACATGCGAGCCACCTGCCGTCCCGTCCTGCGTCGAGATCATCAACCCCGGTGGCAGGTCTACACCCGCAGATGCCCCCCGTCCAGCACCCCGATCCGTTGCTTGAACGAACCACGTCGACGAAATCCGTGGTGTAACGGAGACGGTACCTCGCTCGTTTAGGTACCTGGCGGAGTTGTCGGAATCGGGGCCCGGCGGCGCCGCGGCGGGGGCGACGCCGGACGGGCGGTGCCGATCGCGGGGAGGATCCGCCACCCCGCCGGTCGATCGGGAACCCCCGATGGTACGATCTCCCGCCGGCCGTTGGCCCGGGGGCAACCGACAGCTCGTCGCAGGGGAGACGTACCGATGCAGCCATCACCATCCGCTTCGCCCCGGTACCGGCGCACCGGCGCGCTGGCCCTCTGCGCACTGGTGGTGGCCGGCACCCTCGCCGCGTGCGGGCAGTCCGCCGCCCCACCCGATCGTCCGACCGCCGTCGGCGCCGTCCCCGGCAACGGGAGCGCCCTGGTCTCGTGGTCGGCCCCGGCCGCCACGTCGGGGCCGGTCTCCTACCTGGTGACGGCGCTGCCGGGTGGGCACAGCTGCCGCACGAGCACCGAGACCTGCGCGGTCGCCGGCCTCGCCAACGGGACGGTCTACCAGCTGTCGGTCCGCACCGTCGGTTCCGGTGGGACCAGTGCCCCGGCCGCCGCACCGGCGGTCCGACCCGGGACCCCGCTGCCGCCGACCAAGGTCGAGGGCACCCCCGGCGACTCGACGGTCACGGTCACGTGGAACCCGCCCGCCGCCGACGGCGGCCCGCCGGTCACCGCCTACCTGGTCACCTCCACGCCGTACGGCCGCACCTGTATCGCGGTCACGCCGTCGTGCATCGTGACCAGCCTGGTCAACAACACCGCCTACACCTTCGATGTCATCGCGCTCAACGCGGTCGGCAGGAGCGCGCCGTCAGCTCCCGGGCCCCAGATCGTGCCGACCACGCTCTCGGGAGGCTCGGCCGGCATCACCTATCTGGGACCCCTCAACGCCAGCCAGGAGTCGACGTCCGGCACCATCCTCCAGCGCGATGCAGGCATCAGCGTGCCCCTTCCCAACGGGAAGGACCTCTGGATCTTCGGGGACACCTCGTCCTTCGTGGCCACGGCCAGCCAGGCGACCGCCTTCGTCGGGGGAAGCACCGCGGCCAAGGGGAGCTACGTCCCCGGCAGGGCGCTCAACGTGCTGAAGGACATCCAGCCGGCCGGGACCCTCGCCGGGACATCGGCGCCCTCCCAATTCATCCCCACCCCGACGGACACCTACATGCCCGACGAATCCGGACGACCGTGCACCGCGGCGAACGGGGCCGTGTACTCGGCACGGTGGCCCACCGGCGCCGCCATGTTCGAGAACCAGCAGCAGCTGCTCGTGACCTACACCGACGTGTGCGTCACCTCACCCACCGCGTTCACCGTGGAGGGATGGGGGTTCATGACCTACACCTGGCGGTTGGGCAAGATCAAGACCCAGCCGTTCGACGTGTTCCCTCCGGCGACGAACGGGGCACCCCTGCCCGCCGACCGCTCCTACCAGTCCCCGCAGATCATCCTGGGCAATGTGGCCTTCTACACGTCGATGTGCACCTCCCTCTACGTGGCCTGCACCACCGGCACCGTTTCGGTCACCACGGTGCCCGAGAACATCCTGGCGCTGGCCTCCCCGTCGAGCTACGTGGCGACGCCGGCCTTCACGGACGGTGCCACCCAGTGGACGCCGGTCAATGTGTCGGTCGCCGGCTACGGGACCGGGCTGCGGCTGATCGAGCAGACGTCGATCGGCGGGACCTTCGTCATCTTCACCTCCGGCTCGTTCGCCGGGCCGTGGCACGCCGTCTACTCGGGCACGCTGCCGGGATGCAGCACCACACCCAAGGGCTTCTGCTACGCCTTCGTCGGCCATCCCGAGCTCGGGGTGCTCAGCCCCATGATCATGTCGTACTTCAAGCCCGACTCGCCCGAGAACGCCAACGTGGGCCACGTCGACCTGGCGGCGGTGCAGCTCGGCGGATCCTGACCCCGGACGCGACGGCCCCGGCCGGTCAGTCCGGCAGGGTGTAGGAATTCTCGAACTCGTCCTGGAGCACGGTGGCCACCCTGCCGGTGGTGTCGACCACCAGTTCGTCGTCGAGCACCCGCGTCCGGTACATCCAACCCTCCGGCAGCGCCAGACGGTCCCCGAGGGCAGCCAGGCCGGCCTCGTCGATCGACGGGTCGACCCCCACGCAGAGCGCCTGCATCACATAGGCCAGGCCGTCCGGGTTCACCAGCTCGTAGACCGGCTTTCCGGCGTCGAAGAAGAACACGGCGCCCCGATCGACGTGGACGTCGGTGTACGGCGTCGTGCCGGGTGATTCCCCGAGGTCGATGACGGCGAGCCGGCGCATGAGGATCCCGTTGAACTCGCGCAGGACGGGCTCCCGTGCGTTCACCTTGGTGCCCATGCCGTCGATCACCCAGTAGCGGGGGCCGTTCAGCTTGACCACCAGCGCGCCCATCTCCTCGGCGATCGCACCGGCGTCGAGTCCCTCCCACAGGTCCTGTGGGCAGTCGTTGAGGAATTGGGTGCCGAACACCTCCGCCTCGAACCGTCCGTCACGGTGGAAGGCGACGATGACCTCCCCGTACCGCACGCCTCGCACGTCGTCGATCAGTCGAGGGGTGTCGCTCGCCATGGCCTCGGGCCTCCCGGTGTCGGGTCCGCACCGTGCGGACGTGGACGAAACTATAGGCAGAACCACTGACAGTTGCTGGCGTCCGGGCGCGGCCACCGGACGGTCGGGGCCGGGACCGGCGCCGGTAGCTTTGCGCCCATGTGCGGAGCAGCTCCTTGAACGGACGGGTCCGGTGAGGCGGCCACGCCTGCGGCGCAGTCGGGCCGACCTGGAGGTGGTGCCTCCGGCGGGCCTCGACCAGTCCGACGACGCACAGATCGACGCCGACCTCCCCTATTCGCCGGGGACGGCGCGCAGTGCGCTCAGCCATCCGTCGTTCCGGTCCGTGTGGCTCGGGACGTTCGCCTCGAACATCGGCACCTGGATGCAGAACGTCGCCCTCGGGGTGTTCGCCTTCCAGCTCACCCACTCGGCCACCTACGTCGCCCTGCTCGGGTTCGCCCAGCTCGGCCCCCTCTTCCTCCTGTCGATCGTGGGCGGGGCGCTGGCCGACGTGATCGACCGGCGCCGGCTGCTCATCGCCTGTCAGGTCGAGCAGCTGCTCTTCTCCTTGGCCCTCGCCTGGGCGGCGTCCCGCGCCCACCCGTCGACCGGGCTGGTCTTCGCCTGCGTGCTCGCCGTCGGGATCGGCAACGCCCTCAACGCCCCGGCGTTCACCGCGGTGCTGCCCACGTTGGTGCCGAGGCGCGACCTGCCCGGCGCCGTGTCCCTGCAGTCGGTGCAGATGAACCTGTCCCGGGTGATCGGGCCCGCCATCGGCGGCCTCCTGCTCCCCTACGTCGCCGCCTGGGGGATCTTCGTCATCAACGGCGCCACCTACGGGTTCGCCATCGTCGTCATCGCCCGCGTCCACCTGTCCCGCCGCCCGAAGTGGGCCGGAGCGGCGGGGGCCGACTCGGGGGTGGCCCGGCTGCTGGGTGGCCTGACCGTGGCCCGTCGCGACCCGCTGGTCCGCTTCTGCCTGGTGACCATCTTCTCCATCTCCTTCTTCTGCCTCCCGTTCATCGGGCTCATGCCGGTCGTGGCCGCCCGGGACCTCCACATCAACCCGGCCGGTGCCGTCTACGGGGGTCTCTACGCGCTGTTCGGCCTGGGGGCGGCCTTCGGGGCCATCTCGGTCGGTACCGTGTTTTCGGCCCTGCCCCGGACCCTGCTGATCCGGCTCGGCCTGCTGGGCTTCGGCGTGGCGCTGGCCGTCTTCGGGCTGCTCGGCGAGATCTGGGTCGCCTACCCCGTCGTGCTGGTTGTCGGGTTCGCCTACTTCGTCACCGTCACGTCGTTGTCGACCGCGCTGCAGGCCCACATCGGCGACGAGGTCCGGGGACGGGTGATGGCGCTGTGGATCATGGGGTTCGGCGGCACGGTGCCGCTGGGCCTGCTGGTCGGCGGGTCGCTCGCCACGGCGACGTCGGTGCGCGCCGTCGTGATCGGCGGCGCCGTCATCGCCCTGGCCATCGGCACCTACGCCTGGCTGCGGGCCCCGACCGCCGACGGGGTGACCGCGGCGACCTGACGGGTGCCGGGGTCGCTCAGATCCCCGGGACCCAGCCCCGTCCCGTGACCAGCGGGAGATCCAGATAGGTGACAATGCCCGGTCGGGCGGCACAGACGTACGGGATGGCGTTGACGGCGGGAAGCGCCGTCATGATCATGCCGAGGACCATGTAGTCGCCGAAGGACTGCGCCCGGAAGTCGGCCGGTGGATAGACCTCGAGTTTGGTCCGCACGCATGGTCGACCCTGGATGTCGATGACGTACCCGTGCTCGATCGACCAGTCCGGGTCCAGGTGTTCGCCCTTCCGCCAACGGGCGTTGAGCGCCACCACGGTGCGGCCGTGGCGCCGTCCCTGCCACCTGATGGAGACGCCGGCCACATGGCCCGCCGGAATCGACCAACTGCCCAGGTCGAGGTCCCGGGTCGTCCGGGCGTAGTCGGCCTCGCAGGCGACCTCGTCCAGCTCGATCCCCAGCGCATCGGCCACCAGGCGAACGGCGTCACCGAAGACCGCCGTACCGGACTCGGTCATCGCCGGAAGGCCGGGGTCGTCGAGCGGTCGGGCGAAGCCGACCGGGAGCTCGGTGTCCGGTGAGTCGTAACCCGTGGAGTCGACGGACTCGGTGATGGTGATGGCGTCGATGCGGTCACAGATGGACGCCGACACGATGCCGAGGAGGTTGGCCAGCCCGGGATTCATCCCCGAACCGAAGATCGAACTGCCCCCGCGGTCGCACGCGTCGACGATCCTTCCGCGATCGGCCCCCAGGGCGTGGCCGGTGATGAAGGCTGCCGTCGTCACGACGTTGACCCCGGACTCCAGAATGGCCACGAGTTCGTCCACGTCGGGCCACTTCGGGTTGTACACGACACAGTCGGGACGGAGCGCGAGCAGCGCCGCCCGGTCATTCGTCGCCAGGACCCCCAGCGGGCGGTCGAGCCCGCAGAGATCACCGACGTCACGTCCGACCTTGTCGTCCGACCATGCGTAACAGCCGACCAGTTCCAATTCGGGGTTCTCCCCGATGGCGACGACGGACCGCCGGCCGACGTTCCCGGTCGTCCACTGGACGACACGCTGCGTCCGCGTGGGGTTCACCGTGCCCTCCCCGGGGTCGGCGGCACATTCGGGTGCCCGGGACTCACAGGGTCGGGATCCCGTCGCGCTTCGGGCGCAGCGCACCGATCGCCGGGGTGTTGGGAAGGTGCAGCGCGTCGACGACTCCTGACTCGGCGGCGCACACCCACGGGATGGCGTTGATGGCACGCATCCCGGTGGCCAGGAGGCCGTGCGGGGTCGAGTCCTCGTCGGGGTTGAATCCGACCTCGAATTCCGCGTCGAAGCTCGGCTCACCTTCGATGATGACGCGCCACACGCCGTCGATCCCGCCGGCACGGCTCTTGGGCCACTCCGGCGCGGCGTCGCTGCACATGCGGTCGATGTGCTCGATGGTGATCACCTCCTCGCCGTCGACCACACCGATGCACCGGAACCAGATCGCCCCCACCGTCCCCTCCTCGATGACACCGGTGCCGGTCTCGAGCCGACGCGGAGCGGGGGCGAATTCACAGGACTCACGGATCTCGTCCAGCTGGACGCCGAGTCCCTCCGCCACCATGGTCACGGCGGCACCCCAGCCGAACGTGATCACTCCGGGCATCGTGACGCCACCCTGGTAGTCGAGCGGTTGGCCGAATCCGAAGAGTTCACGCATCTCGTAGTCCAGGGTGTCGCGGGAATAGTCGGTGATCTCCAGCCCCCGGACCGAGTACACCCGGCTCGACATGGAGGTCAGCGCCACAGCGAGCAGGTCGCACCCGAACCCGGGCTCGATGCCCGTGGAGTAGATCGAGCTGTGACCCCGTTTGGCCGAGGCATCGATACGGGCCACCGTGGACTCGCGCATGGAGCCACGGGGGTACACCAGACCGGGAAGTGATGTGGTCACGATGTTCTTCCCGGCTTCGAGAATCCGGGTGAAGTCCTCGATCGCCTCCCGGGGCCGGTTGGTCGCCGGTCCGGTGTAGACGACACAGTCTGCGTCACCGTCGAGGATCGCCTCCTTGTCCCGTGTCGAGGTCACTCCGAGCGGATCGATCCCGGCCAGGGTGCCGGCATCCACGCCGTCCTTCGATTCGGAATGGACCCAGACACCGACGAGGTCGAGGTTGGGCCGATCGGCGACGGCTCTGATGGCGAGCTTTCCCACGCGCCCTGTCGCCCAGACGACGACCTTGTACCTCCGCTCGGGTGAATCGACCGGGTTTTCCGCCATGGTGCGCTCCTCCACTTCGTCGTCCACTCTGGTCGCCGCGGTAGGCGTGCCCGTCCACCCCGGAACCGTCCCCACGTCCACGGCATCGGCAGTGCACGGTCAGCGGGTCACCGGGGGCCGGATGCGCACCCAGGAGTCGACGGGACCGCCGGCGACCACGGAGACGCTCGGCTCGCCGGCGCCCGGGCCAGACCCGGTCCCCGTGGACCCCGCGACGTCGCCGTCGATCCGACCCATCCACTCCCCCGATTCGTCGACCGCTCCAAACCATTGAGGACTCTATGATTATTCCGCTCGGGAATCAACCGGAACCAATCACCCGGACACCGGTCGTACGGTGTCGGGGCCCCTGTCCGGCATCCCTCCATACGGTCCCCGTCGACCGTCGTACCCGGGATGAAGCGGGCGACGAGTGGAGGGGAGGGCGGACGAGGCCGTAGACGCGACGAGTCCCTGGCCAGAACTACCTACTGACCAGGGACTTCTCCGGTGGGCCGTGCGGGACTTGAACCCACGACCCCTTGCGTGTCATGCAAGTGCGCTACCAACTGCGCCAACGGCCCGTGGGGGACGACGTTACCATCCGACCCGCTCCCGGCACGCACGGTGGCGGGCCGACGGGTCAGGCGACCGGTACCTGTACCGGCGCCGGCATCGAGGCCTCGAGCGCCGCCCACCCGCTGAACTCCCGTTTGCGCGCCTCCTCGACCGCGTGGCCCCCCCGGACGCCGAACAGCCGCTTCGCATAGAGCAGGTAGGCGGCCACCAGCACGTTCAGCACGAAGGCGACGATCTTGAGCACGCTCAGGCGCAGGTACAGCTCGTAGATCTCGTACGGGATGAGGATGGTGGTGGCCACGAAGGTGAGGTACTCGGCCCATCGCCGGTTGAACCAGAGACCGACCGCCTCGACCGCCTCGAGTGCGGCATAGGCCAGGAAGATCGCCGCCAGCACGTAGAGATGGGTCGGGGTGTAGTCGAACGCCTTGCGGAGGTAGCCGAGCACCCCCCGCACGCGCAGGGCGGCGGCACCGCCGCCGTTGAGAGCGTTCATGATGTTCTGGTAGTCGGTGTGGAGGGCCCGGTTGTGGCTGGCGAAGGTGACGAACGCCACAGCCAGGAACGTGAGGACGATCACGTGGAGGGTGCGGTCGAGGGCGATCAACCGGAGCACGTAGCGGTCGCGCAGGGCGGGCCCCCGGAGCGGCACGTCGATCTGGTCACGGGACGGCACCCGCTCCTCGGTGGGGTGCTCGGGCACGGGGACGGCGAACCAGCCGTCGCACCGCAGGCAGCGGCACCACCGCCGCCCGTCGGACTCCCGGACGATCACCGCGTCCTCCGGAGTGACCACGGCGGCACCGGCGCCCACCAGTTCGTGGCCCCGCCAGGCACAGGTCAGGAGTTCGTAGCGGTACTCCGGTCGCTTCGTGCGGGCCACGGCACCAGCCTAACGGGGCGGGAAGGCTTCGCTCCGGCGAGCGAAGCTCCTCTACGCTGACGGACACGCAGAGCGAGGAGCGGGGAACCATGGGCGAGTCGACCGAGTCCCACCTTCGGGCCATCGACGAACAGGGCTACACCGTCGTCGAGGGTGCGATCGACCCCGGACTGGTCGACGCACTCGTCGGTGACGTCGACCGGCTCGTGCACGACCTCGGGATCACTCCGGCATCCAACGCCTTCGAAGGCACGAGGACGACCCGCGTGTACAACCTCCTGGCCCACGGACCGAGCTTCGAACGGATCCCGGTCCATCCGGAGATCCTCCCGATCTGCCAGGGCGTGCTCGACCGGGGCCTGCTGGTGTCGTCGTTGTCCTCCATCGCCATCGGCCCCGGGGAGACGGCACAGCCGATCCACGCCGACGACCAGGTCATCCCCCTGCCCAAACCGCACCCGGCCACGGTCTGCAACACGATGTGGGCCCTGACCGACTTCACCGAGGCGAACGGTGCCACCCGGCTCGTCCCCGGGTCGCACCGGGCCGACCACTCCCCCGACCTGACCGGCCACTACGAGACCGTGCCGGCCGTCATGGCCAAGGGCAGTGTGCTGGTGTGGCACGGAAGCCTGTGGCACGGCGGCGGGGCCAACACCACATCGGAGCGGCGCGTCGGGATCGCCATGAACTACTGCGCCGGCTACATTCGCCAACAGGAGAACCAGCAGCTCGGCCTGGCCGCCGACACGGTGGCCCACTTCCCCCGGCAACTCCAGGAGCTGGTCGGCTACGGCATCTACCGGGGCCTCATCGGTCACATCGACAAGCAGATCCCGGCAAACAGGCTCCTGGGGTCCGACGGTGACCCGAGTCTGCTGTGGGACCGGGCCGCGACGCCCCCGGACACGGAGGCCTGACCACCCGGAGCCCTCCCGCTCCTCACTCAGTCGGACGGCCAGAGATCTTCGGGCTCCCGGCCCATCGTCTCGGGGACGCACCAGAACAGAACGGCCGCCAGCGCCACGGGCAGGAAGGTCACCGCCGCCGCCATTCCGAACCGGTCGCCGACGTCGGCCACCGCACCGAAGGCCACGAGTCCGACCGAGGCGCCCAGCACGCCGGCCACCAGGAACCAGCCCGACACCGAGGCCCGCACCCCGGTCGGGAAGAGTTCGTTGACGAGGGACCCGACGGCCGGGGCGAGCACCGAGCCGGCCAACACGCCGAGGACGTACCCCACCACCAGCACGGTCGAACCGCCGCTGTAGGTCACGGTGGCCGCCCCGGCGATCCCGACCAAGCCGAGGGCCCCGGTGGGACGGCGACCGAGGTGGTCCGCCATCCACCGCCCGGCCAACAGGCCGATCAGCCCCATTGCCCCGGCCGCCACCACCATGGCCGCCGTGACGCCGCCCGACAGACGGCGGACGTTCTGGGCGTACAGGAACACGAACGTGTTGGCCGGACCGGTCATGACGGAGATGGCGAACGCCAGCGCGACCAGGACGGCGAGGCGACGCCGGAACCGGGGTCCGACGGCGCCGAGCACCGGCATCGGCTGGTCGTGGGCCACGTCGGCGACGACGAACCGCTCCGGCTCGGTCACCCAGCGGGCGATGACCGGCACCAGGGCGAGCGGGACGACGGCGAGGGCCACCGTGCCCCGGAACCCCAGCGACGTCGATCCCAGGCTGTGCACGATGGCCGTCAGCCCGGCGCCGACCCCGTAGCCGGCGGCCACCAGGGCCACCGCCTTCGCCCGGTCGGCCGACGAGGTCTGTTCGGCCGCCACCACCTGGGCCAGGGCGTTGGTGGCACTGAGGAACGGCCGACCCAGGGCGAAGATGACGACGAACCACCAGTACCCCGGGCTGAGCGCCGACGCCACCGTGACCGCCAGGCCGACCGTGACGGTCCCGAGGAGCATCCGCCGCCGGCCGAAGCGGTCGGCGAACCCGGTGAGCGGGAGCGCCAGCAGGGACGACAGGCGGATCACGGCCAGCCCGGCCCCGAGCACCGTCCCCGACAGCCCGGCCTGATCGGCGAGCGACGCCCCGTGCGCCACGTGACCGAAGGTCCGCGCCACGTCGCCCAGGGCGGCCACCACGCCGAACTGACCGAATCCGGCGGCAACCGAGGCCAGCACGACGCCGAGTACGGCCCGGCTGCGCCACGAGTGCAGATGGAGACCGGGCCCGGCGGCGTCGGGCGGCGGGACCACGGGGCGGGCGGGCACCGTGCCAGTGTGCCCGACCGCCGGTGCACCCGACGGAGGGTCACGGTCCCGTCCTCCGGACCCGCCTCCGATGGGACCGATTGCCCCTTGTCTGCCCCCTGCGGTTCCGTCATGATGGCGCTGCGGAGGGTGCGCGGCCGGCAGGCGGGCGGCGGGCCCCCGGGGAGGGGCAGTGTCGGATGCAGTGTCGGAGGGAGTGTCGGATGACGGACATCGCGCGCGTGACGGGCTCAGGGCTGTCCGGAACCGAGTGGACCATGCGCTCACTCGAGGTCGTCGACGATCCGAAACGCCGGCTCGACCAGCTGGTCCCGCTGCTGCACGAACTCGTCACCTGGGACCTCGTGCGGCGGGCGGAGGACGGGAGCTTCGTCCTGCGTGACGACGTGCAGGAGCGGCTCGCCGTCCTGTCGTCGGTCCGGCCGGTGCGCTCGGCCCAGGTCTACATCGGACGCAAGTGCGAGCGCTGCTCCCGGGTGACGCTCACCCGGATGGTGGACGGCAGCCGGGTCTGCGCCAGCTGCAGCCGGACGGCGCTGGACGACCCCGAGCCCGACGGGGTCCCGACGAACCTCAAGGGATCACGGGGCTTCTTCCACCGGCACCGACGGGCCAGCTGACGGCCCACCGGCATCTTCGGCGGAACGGCGGTCGGGCGCGGACATCGACGGGTCTGGAGGCGGCGGGCGGAATCGAACCGCCGTACGGGGCTTTGCAGGCCCCTGCCTAAACCACTCGGCCACGCCGCCAGGAGCGCCCGGTGATCCTACCCTCCCGGCCGGGATGCTTAGATCTGTCCATGCGGATCGGACTCATCGCCCCACCCTGGACGCCCATCCCCCCCGTGCTCTACGGCGGCATCGAGCTCGTGGTCGACCAGTTGGCCCGCGGCCTGCAAGATGCCGGCCACGAGGTCCTGCTCTACACGACGGGCGACTCCACCTGCCCGGTCCCCCGCCAGTGGGTCCTCCCCCACGCCGAAGGCCAGCGCATCGGCATGGCCGTCCCCGAACTGCGTCACGTGATCCATGCCTACGAGGCGGTCCGTGAGTGCGACGTCGTGCACGACCACACGGTCATGGGGCCCTTCCATTCCGAGCACTACCCCGGCCTTCCCGTGGCCACCACGATCCACGGCCCGTTCAACGAGGAGCTCACCGACCTCTACCGGGTGACGGCCGACCGGGTCCCCCTCATCGCCATCTCGCACGCCCAGCACCGGGCCGCACCGCAGATCCCGGTGGCCCGGGTCATCCACCACGGCGTCGAGGCCTCCCAATTCCCCATGGGCCCCGGGACCGGCGACGCCGAGGGCCCCTACGTCCTGTTCCTCGGGCGCATGGCCGACGACAAGGGCTGCCACCGGGCGATCCAGGTGGCCCGGGCGGCGGGTCTCCGGATCCTGATGGCGGCCAAGATGCGTGAGGCGTGGGAACGGGAGTACTTCACCGAGAAGGTCGAGCCCCTGCTCGGCCCCGACGCCGTCTACCTCGGTGAGGTGTCCCACGAACGCAAGCTCGAGCTGCTGGCCGGGGCCTCCGCCCTCCTCTTCCCCATCCGGTGGAACGAACCCTTCGGCATGGTGATGATCGAGGCGATGGCGTGCGGTACCCCGGTACTGGCGTTTCCCGAGGGGGCGGCGCCCGAGGTGGTCACCGACGGCGTCACCGGGTTCCTGTGCGACGACGAGGACGCCATGGTCGAAGCCCTCGGACGGCTGGACCAGCTCGAGCGCACGAACTGCCGGCTGTCGGTCGAGGGTTACTTCTCCACGCACCGGATGGTCGCCGAGCACGTCGAGCTGTTCGAGTCGATGCTGGCCTGAGCGACGCGTACAGCCGGGACGACGCCGTCAGTCCGTCGCCACGACGCCGTCAGTCCGACTTGGACCGGCCGAACAGGAACTTGGCGGCCAGCACCACCAGCACCACCAGCACGGCCACCTTGGCCAGCGTCCACACCAGGCCGACCACCAGGTGGACGAGGCCCAACGCGAACCAGCCGACGACGAGCACGCCGAGGACGATCAGGACCACCTCGGTCGTCGAGATCCCCGAACCCTTGGTGTCGTCGGCCATACGTCCAGCGTAACCCTGTTCCACGGTTGTCCCAAGGCGCCACGGTGGTACGGTCCCCCGATGGGCCTGCGAGCGCGGCGTCAAGAGCTCATCGACCGACCGGACCTGCAGGGGGACTCCTTCTGCCGGGCCTACTCGGCTGCCGCCGACACCTGGCTGACCGGACTCTTCGACGAGGCCACCGGGGGTGACGCACGGGGCCTGGCGCTGGTCGCCGTCGGCGGGTACGGCCGCGGTGAGCTCTGCCCGTTCAGCGACCTCGACGTCGTCCTGATCCACAAGGGCCGCAAGGACGTGTCGGCGGCGGCCGACCGGATCTGGTACCCGGTGTGGGACGAGGGGATCGCCCTGGACCACAGCGTCCGCAAGCCGTCGGAGGCGCTCGACATGGCCGGCGAGGACCTGCGGGTGGCGCTCGGCCTGCTCGACGGCCGGGTGATCTGCGGCGAACCCAAGGTCGCCGAGCCGGTCCTGGAAGGCGCCCGCGAGCGCTGGGTGCGCCAGAAACCGCCCTGGCTCGGCGTTCTGGCCGAGAAGGTGGCTGAACGCCACGCCTCCAACGGGGACGTCGGGTTCCTGCTCGAGCCCGACCTGAAGGAGTCCCACGGCGGGCTCCGCGACATCGCCGCGCTGCTGGCCATGATGGACGCCGTCCCGGTGCTGGCCGACTACGTCGACACGGTCGCCATCGAGAGCGCCCGGGCCGTCCTGACCGCCACCCGGGTCGAACTGCACCGCCGCGCCGGACGGGAGCTGAACAAGCTCCTGCTCCAGGAGCAGGAGCAGGTCGCCGCGGCCATGGGCCTGGAGGACGCCGACGCGCTCATGCACGCGGTGGCCACCGCCGGCCGCACCGTGGCCTGGGAGGGGGACGACGCCTGGCGCCGCCGCAGCGCGTGGTCGAGGGCCCAGGGAACACGCGGCGGGCGTCGGCGCGACAAGGGGGAGGCCGGCGCCCCGGCCCCCGTCGCCGGCCAGCCGGGGATCGGCACCACCGAGGACGAGGTGGTGCTGCTGGACCGGGCGGACGTCACGGGCGACCCGTCCCTGGCGCTCCGTCTGGCGGCGGTGGCGGCCGCCCGGAACCTCCCCATCTCGCGCGATGCGCTCAACCTGCTCGGACGCCGCGCCCCCGTGCCGCCCGTGCCGTGGCCCGAGCCGGTGCGCGACGCGCTGGTGTCGGTCCTGTCCGAGGGACCGGCGGCGATCCCCGCCCTGGAGGCCCTCGACCACCGCCAGGTGCTCGAGCGCTACCTGCCGGAGTGGGCCGCGGTCCGCAACAAGCCCCAGCGCAACCCGTACCACCGGTTCACCGTCGACCGGCACCTGCTCGAGGCCACCGCCAACGCCGCCACGATGAGCCACCGGGTCACCCGACCCGATCTGCTGCTGCTCGGGACGCTCCTCCACGACATCGGCAAGGGGTTCCCGGGGGACCACACCGAGGTCGGGATGGTGGTCGGGGCCGACATCGCCACCCGGATGGGGCTGCCGCCCGAAGACGTGGCCGCCATCGTCACCATGATCCGGCTCCACCTCCTGCTGCCCGACATGGCCACCCGGCGCGATCTCGACGACCCGGCGACCGCCCAGCGGGTGGCCGACGAGGTCGGCGACCGGGGGACGCTCGAACTGCTGGCGGTCATGGTCGAGGCCGACAGCCTGGCCACCGGGCCGTCGGCCTGGGGCGGCTGGAAGGCGGGCCTGGTCGCCGACCTGGTCGAGCGGACCAACCAGCTCCTGGCCGGCGAGCCGGCGCCGGCGCCGGCGCCGCTGATCACCGCCGACCTGGAGATGGTGATGGACACGGTCCGGACCCACGGGGTGCCGGCGCTCTCGGTCGAGCCTCCCCAGGTGACCGTGGTGGCCCCGGACCGGTCCGGACTCCTTGCCGAGGTGACCGGGGTGCTGGCCCTGCACGGGCTCAACGTCCGCTCGGCGGTGGTCGCCGGGGCCCACGGGGTCGCCGTCGAGGTCTTCACGGTCGAGCCCGAGCGCGGACGGTGGCCGGCGTCGGCCAAGCTGTCGAACGACCTCGCCGCCGTCATGGACGGCACCCTGGCGGTCGACGAGCAGCTCGCCGTCCGGGCCCACACCTATCGCAACGCCCAGCGGGCGCAGGTGGCCCAGCTGGTGTCGACACAGGTCACCGTGGACAACAACGCCTCAGACGCCGCCACGGTGGTCGAGGTGCGGGCCGAGGACGTGGTCGGCCAGCTCCACCGGATCACCCGGGCGCTGGTCGAGTGCCACCTCGACGTGACCTCGGCCAAGGTCTCGACCTTCGGGACGGCCGTCGTCGATGCCTTCTACGTCCGTGGCCCCGACGGCCGCAAGCTGACCGACCCGGCCCAGATCGCCGCGGTCGAGCGGTCCGTCCACGAGGGCATCGGGGACGACCCCGCCGGGTGAGCCCGCCCGCCCGGGTTGCGGGTGGGTTGCGACGGCAGTCACGGCACCGGATCATGCACACCCCCTGGTAGATTGGCGGGTGATCTCGTCATGTCCGGAGCACACGCACAGAAGAAGTCGTCGGAGCACGGCGCCCGTCGGCGGATCGCCCTGATCCTGGGTGTCCTGGCGGTGGTGGCCGGAGTGGGCGCCGCCGTCGTCGCCCGGTCCACGGGAGGCCGGGTCTCGGCATCGCCGACCACCGTGGCCCCGGCCCACCCCGCCCCCTCGGACCGGCCCCTCGGGATCGTCTCGGTCTCCCCGGTCGACGGCGCCACCGGCGTCCCCTCCGACGCCACGGTGACCGTGCAGTTCTCCGAACCCCTGGCCGTCCACACGCCGGTGCCCACCCTCACCCCGGCGGTGCCCGGTTCGTGGCAGGTGCTGACGCCCACGACGCTGGCCTTCGTGGCCTCGGCCCCGTTGGTGCCCTCGTCGAACGAGACCCTCACCGTCCCGGCCGGGGCGGGTGGGGTGGAGAGTGCCGGTGGCGTGGCCCTCGACCAGGGCGCCGCCGTGCACTTCTCGGTGGCCCCCGGCACCGAGACGCGTCTCCAGCAGCTCCTCGCCCAGCTCGGGTACCTGCCGGTCAGCTTCACCCCGACGGGGCCGGTGGCCGCACCGCAGGAACTGGCCCAGCCGCAGGAGGGCAGCTTCGCCTGGCGCTTCTCCGAGCCGGCGTCGCTCGTGTCGCTGTGGACCCCGGGCACCTCCAACGTGCTGACCAAGGCCGCGGTCATGACCTTCGAGAACAAGCACGGCATGACGACCGACGGGCAGGCGGGGCCGGCGGTGTGGACCGCGCTCCTGGCCGACGCCGCCGCAGGCACGGTCGACGGTGACGCCTACAACTACGTCTACGTGTCCAAGACGCTCCCGGAGCGGACCACCGTCTACAGCAACGGGGCGGCGGTCTACTCCTCACCGGCCAACACCGGGGTCCCCGGGGCCGACACCGCGGTCGGCACCTTCCCGGTGTTCGAGCACCTGACCGTGACCACCATGTCGGGTACCAACGTCGACGGCTCCAAGTACGTCGACCCGGGCATCCCGTGGGTCAGCTACTTCAACGGTGGCGACGCCCTGCACGGCTACGTCCGGCCGGGCTACGGCTACCCACAGAGCAACGGGTGCGTGGAGATGCCGCCGGCCAACGCCGCCGTCGTCTTCCCGTACACGCCGATCGGCACCCTCGTCACCGTCGCCTGACCGTCCCGCCGCCCGCCGGCGGTGTGCCGCAGGGCCCGTCGGTCAGCGGGCGGACGGGAACTCGGGCGGGCGGCGTTCCCGTACCGCGCTGATCCCCTCGGTGACGTCCGGCCCGAGGAACCCGAGCATCTCGAGGGCCAGCGACTCGCCGAACACCGGGGCGGCCTGCAGCATCCACTGGTTCATGACCCGCTTGGTCCACTGGACCGCGGTGCGGCTCCCGGCGGCCAGCCGCTCGGCGATGGCCAGTGCCTCGGGCAGCACCCGGTCGTCGGCCACGCACCGGGTCACCAGTCCGATGCGCTCGGCCTCCCGCCCGTCCACGAAGTCGGCGGTCATCAGGTAGTACTTGGCCCGGGCCATGCCGCACAGCAGCGGCCACAGCAGCGCGGCATGGTCGCCGGCGGCCACCCCCAGCCGGGCGTGACCGTCGGAGAGCCTCGCCGACTCCCCCATCACGCTCACGTCGGCCAGCAGGGCCACGGCCAGTCCGGCCCCGACGGCGACCCCGTTGACGGCCGACACGATCGGCTTGACCGAGGCCAGCATCTGGTCGACCACCGCCTTGGCGTCGCGCCACTGCTCGAGCATGGCCGTGTAGTCGGTGGTCATCCGCTCGACCATGGCCAGGTCGCCCCCGGCGCTGAACGCCTTGCCGGCCCCGGTGACGACCGACACCGCCACCGAGTCGTCCCGGTCCACCACCCGCCACACCTCGGAGAACTCACGGTGGAGCCGTTCGTTGGCGGCGTTCAGCACCTCGGGCCGGTCGATGGTGATGAGCAGCACCTGGGGTGACGGTCGGTCGAACCGGAGATGGGCGAAGTCGTCGTAGCTGGTGAAGGCGTGCAGCGCGTCGGTCATGGGTGCATCATGGCCGACCCGCCGTGAGCACGGCACGCCCGGCCTGGGCCAGGCGGGTCCGTCGGGCGCGCTCCCCTCCTGTCCGGGGGCCCACTACGCTGCCCCTCACGACCGATCTTGGCGGGGGGACGGGTGACGACGACCACTGACGTCGGGACACCGACGATCGACGACGACACGAGCGGCCCGTCCCGGTGGCGGCGTCCGCTCGAACTCGCCCTGGTAGTGGCGCCGGTCGCCCTGTTCGGGTGGCTCAGCTGGCATGCCCGCGTCCTGGTCGACGACGGGTACATCTACCTGCACATCGTGCAGCAGATCATCGCCGGCAACGGTCCGGTCTACAACGTCGGCCAGCGGGTCGAGGTGTTCACCGGCCCGCTCTGGACGTTCCTCCTCGTGCCCGCGGTCCTGGTGTCCCCGGCGTCCATGGAGACCACGGCGCTCGTACTCGGCGACCTGCTGGCCATGGCGGGGCTCCTCCTGGCGGCACGGGCGGCCCGCACCATCTGGCGGCGCCAGGCCCCGGACGCCTTCCTCGCACCCGCCGGACTCCTCGTGCCCGTGGCCGTCTACGCCTACTGGTGGCTGAGCTCGTCCGGGCTCGAAGTGGGCCTCTCCCTCGCCTGGATCGGCGGGAGCGCACTGATCGTGGCGGCCAGCGGCAACCGACCGGATCCGACCCTGCGGAGGGCCGAGCTCGTCGTACTCGGGCTGGGATCGCTAATCCGTCCGGAGTTCCTCCTCTACTCGGTCATCCTCCTGCTGTGGTACGTCGTCGCCCGACGCCACGAGCTCGGACCGCGGCGGATCCTGGCCGCCCTCGCCTGGGCCGCCGCGCTGCCGGTGGCCTACCAGGTCTTCCGGATGGGCTACTACGGCGAGTTCGTCGCCAACACGGCGATCGCCAAGGAGGCGACCCGACCGTTCCCGTCCCGCGGCCTCGGGTACCTCCACAACTTCGTGGGCGTCTACTGGCTCTGGGTCCCCCTGCTCTGCCTCACGATCGGAGGACTCGTCCCGGCGGTCCGCAGGATGCGCCGCAACCGTGCCTCGGCGTGGGCGTACGCGCCGGTCGTGGCGGTGCCACTGGCCGGGCTGCTCAACATCGCCTACGTGACCGCCATCGGCGGCGACTACTTCGCCGGACGCCTCCTGTTGCCCGGCACGTTCGCCTTCATCGCCCCGTTCGCCGTGCTGCCCGTCCGCCGGGCACACGTCGTGGGGTTCCTGACGGTGGTGTGGGCCGTCGGCACGGCGATCGCGGTGCGGCCGGTGTTCAATTTCGCCGGACTCCCCTACCTGACACAGCCGCCCTCGACCACCAACACCGTGAACAGTCTGACGTGGACGTCCCGGGGACTCCACCTCCACGGAACCGGTTCCCGCGTGTTCGTCGTGGACGCCTTCGGACATTCGAGCAGCGAGCTCGACGTACGCCCGACACCAGATCTCCCCGTCCCCACGGCGGTCACCGGGGGGATCGGCAGTGTGGCGTTCGCATTCGGCGACAAGCTGAACATCTTCGACCTTCTCGGTCTGGCCAATCCGATCGACGCCCATCTCCATCTGCCGAAGGAGACCGGACCGGACAAGCCGTTACCCGGCCACGAGAAACTGCTGCCGGTGCCCTGGCTGATCGCCATGACCTCGGCCCCGGGCACGCCGATCTCGCGGTACGGCGGGGGCGCCACCGGGATCTACTACTTCACCCTCTCCCCGAACCCGTTCGCGTCCGCCGCCGGCGAACGGGCCCTGGCCGTCCAGGTTGCGTGGGCCCGGGCCACCCTGCGCTGCCCCGCCGTCCAGGCGTTCGTGGCCTCCTACGAGGCGCCGCTGACGGTGTCCCGGTTCGTGTCGAACCTCGTCCACGCCGCCTCGAATTCGGTGCTGCGGATCGACCGCGACCCCGAACGCGCGTACCACCAGGAGTGCGGCTCCGGCACACCGGCCGGTGTGCGCGCCGCCCTGCAGGCCCCGTAGCTCCCCGGGGCGGTGCCACCGGCGACAGTGCAACAGCCCTTGCGAACTACCGACGTCCGGACCGACCCGGGCCGGACGCCCTCCGTTGGCGTCGTCGTGCACCACAGGGCGTCCCGTCCGTCGGCAGCGCCAGTCAGGGGGAACCATGTCCAGCAATGTGGAGATGCGCGATGTCCCGCTCCCGCTGTCGATCGACCACGTCAGCCCCGAATGGCTGTCGGTGGCGCTGGGAGCGGAGTTCCCCGGCATCGACATCGCCTCGTACTCGGTGGAGACCGTCGGGACCGGCGTCGGGTTGATGGGCCTGCTGTACCGGGTGACCCCCGAGTACCCGCGGCCGAGCTCGGACTACCCGGACTCGGTCATCATCAAGCTCCCCGTGCTCCTCGACGGGACCCGCCAGGTGGCCGCCGTCTACCGCCACTACGAAAAAGAGGTGCGGTTCTACGCGGAGCTCGCCCAGCGGACCTCGGTGGCGACCGCGGCGGTGTACCACGGCACCCACGACGTCACCACGGACAACTTCGTGCTGATCATGGAGGACCTGGGCCACCTGCGCACGGCCGACCAGGTGGCCGGGTGCGACCCCGAGGACGCCAAGGCCGCCATGGTCGCCCTGGCCCGGCACCATGCGTCGTTCTGGGACGACCCCGCGGTGGTGGGCGATGCCCACCCGTGGCTGCCGTTCGGGTCCGACCCGCCGATCCCCCAGGGCGTCCAGCAGGGGTTCGACGCCTACTGGGCGCCCTTCGTCGAGTTCATGGCCGACGGGCTGGACCCCCGGATCGCCCCGGCCGGTGAGTGGGTCCCCGCCAATGTCCTGTCGCTGCTGACGGTGCCCGACGGACGGCCCTCCACCGTCGTCCACGGGGACTTCCGGCTCGACAACATCTTGTTCGACGACGAGCGCATCCCGACCGTGCTCGACTGGCAGATCATCACCAAGGGTGCGGGCGGATACGACTTCGCCTACTTCATCAGCCAGAGCTTCTCGGTCGAGGCCCGCCGCACGCTGATCGACGAACTGGCCACCACCTATCTCACGACACTGCGCGCCGAGGGGATCGAGTACACCGACGAGGACTTCTGGTCCGACGTCCGCCGTTCCGTGCTGTTCTGCCTCTTCTACCAGGTGCAGATCATGGCCCTCGACCTGAGTGACCCGCGGACCGCCGCACTCGTCCGCGAGATGGCCAACCGGTCGGTCCACGCCATCATCGACCTCGGGGCCCTCTCGCTCATCAGGTAGGTGGCGGCCGGGACCGATCAGGTCCTGCCGGCGGCGCGCCTCAGGTGCCGAGCAGCGGGTGCCGAAGGCCAAGCTCGACCAGGGTACGCCCGGGCTCCCGGGGCTCGACCACACCCGGGTCGGCCCCGGCCGTGGCGAACACGTAGAGGTTCCAGAACCGGGCCAGGTCGGCCGGGGCGATGTCGGCGTACAGCCGCTCCTCCACGTCGACGCATCGGGTGAAGCCGGCCTCGGCGAAGCGCTCGGTCCACCACTCGAAGCTGGCGATGCACAAGTGGCCCTCGACCAGCTCGCCCTCGGCGTCGACGGCCAGGTCGGGCTCGGGAACGGGGCCCCGGTAGTCCGGGCCCAGGCCCCGGTAGTGGGCGAGTCGCTCGGGGCGCACCTTGCCGTCGAAGTGCCCGTCGGGACCGGAGCGGTTGGTTCCGAACGACGGGATCGTGGCGTACAGGTACCCGCCGCAGACCCGGGCCAGCTCAGCCAGCGCGTCGGGCACCCGGTCCGGAGGGAGGTGCTCCAGGATCTCGAGCGCCGTCACCAGGTCGAAGGTCCCGTCGGCCCACGGCAGTCCGGCGAACAGGTTGGCCACCCGGACGTGGCCGACCGCCCCGGGGCTGGCATGGTCGATGGCGAACTCGCTCAGGTCGCAGCCCTCGGCGTCGATCCCCCGCTCACGCAGGACCTCGACGAGGTAGCCCACGGCGCACCCGACGTCGAGCGCCGTGGCCACCCGGAAGTTCCGGGCCAGCAGCCAGCCGGCGATGTCGGCGTTGGAGGCGATCCGGTCGTAGCGGGCGTAGCCGGATCGGCCCTGGCGGTCGCCGTCGGCGTCGCGGCCCTCGCCGAAGTAGGCGCCCCCGTAGGCATCGGGTACGCCGGCCCGGCGCGCCTCGGCCAGCGCGGTGGCCCGTTCCGCGGCGGCGGTCAGCTCCGCCCCGCCCCGGGCGACCAGGGCACGGACCCGGTCGTGGCCGGCCGCCAGGTCGATCAGGGCGCGCCGGGCCCGTTCGGTGGCGGACCGGACGTAGGTCGGGGTCACCGGGACACCCCCGACAGTCGGTCGGCCAGGGCCCGGAACGCCCGGCCCCGGTGGGAGACGGCGTGCTTCTCATCCAAGGTCATCTCCGCGAACGTCCGCCCGTCGAAGCCGTCCGGGGCGAAGATCGGGTCGTATCCGAAGCCGCCAGACCCCCGGGCGGCCGCGGTGACGGACCCGTCGACGGCTCCCTCGACCCACAGCTCGGTGCCGTCGGGGAAGGCGACGAAGGCGACGGTGCGGAACCGGGCCCGACGCGCGGCCGGGCCCGACGCCCCGACGCGGTCGAGCTCGGCCAGCATCTTGGCCACGTTGTCGGCGTAGCTGGCCCCCTCCCCGGCGAACCGGGCCGAGTACACCCCCGGGGCACCGTCGAGGGCGTCGACCTCGAGCCCGGTGTCGTCGGCCACGGCGGCCCGGCCGGTGGCGTCGCACAGTGCCCGGGCCTTGAGTCGGGCGTTGGCCTCGAGCGTGTCGCCGGTCTCCTCCACGTCGGGCACGTCCGCCGGGCGGGGCAGGAGGGTCACCCCGGGGACGGCGCCGAGGATGGCGGCGATCTCGGTGGCCTTGTCGACGTTGGCGCTGGCCATCACCAGGGTCAGCTCGGTCATCGCGCCCACGACCCGGTCAGCGGGGGGCCGGTGGCTCGACCAGCGTGGCCGTCTGCAGGTCCAGGATCTGGGCGATGCCGTGCTCGGCGAGGCTGAGCATCTCGTCGAGCTCGGCCTTGGAGAACGGCATCCCCTCGGCGGTGCCCTGGACCTCGATGAACCGGCCCGACGAGGTCATGACCACGTTCATGTCGACCTCGGCCCGGCTGTCCTCCTCATAGGGCAGGTCGAGCATGCACACGCCGTCGACCACACCCACCGAGACGGCGGCGACCGCCTCGGTCAGCGGATTGGCCCGCAGGGTGCCCTTCTGGACGAGCCGGGTGAGTGCGTCGTGCAGGGCCACGTAGGCGCCGCAGATCGACGCCGTCCGGGTGCCCCCGTCAGCCTGGAGCACGTCGCAGTCCACGGTGATCTGGATCTCACCGAGGGCGACCATGTCGCACACCGAACGAAGGGACCTTCCGATCAGGCGCTGGATCTCCTGGGTGCGCCCGGACTGCTTGCCCTTGGCCGCCTCCCGGGTCACCCGCTCCCCGGTCGACCCGGGGAGCAACGAGTACTCCGCCGTCACCCATCCCTTGCCCGAGCCCCGCATCCACGGCGGCACCCGCTCCTCGACCGAGGCGGTGCACAGCACCCGGGTCCGGCCCATCGAGACGAGGACCGACCCGGGGGCGAAGACGGTGAAGTCCCGCTCGAACGACGCGGTCCTCAGCTCGTCGATCCCCCTGCCGTCGGCTCGCGTTGCCCGGTTGTCGTCGCTCACAGCTCGAATTCCCTTCCGATCGTCGCCTGCTCCACCGGTCCGCCGAACGCGGCCTTTGCCTCCTTGGCCACCGCCGCGGCGCTGACCGTGGGCCACCGGTGGGTGAGCACCAGTCGCCGGGCGCCGGCCGCCCTGGCCGCCTCGCCCGCCTGCCGGGCGCTCATGTGGCCGGCCGTCCCCTCGTGGTCGGCCGTGTAGGTGGCCTCGCACAGCAGCAGGTCCAGCCCGGTCCCGAGTTCGTCGACCGACCAGCCCGGCCCCGAGTCGGCAGAGTAGCCGAGCGCCCGGCCCGCCCCGTCGATGCGCACGGCCAGGGTCTCCTCGGCGTGGTCGGTCCGGTGGAAGGCGCACGACGCCTCGCCGATGCCGGCCCGGGCGCCGTGGGTGATCGTCCGCCACTCCAGCATCGTGGTCCCCTCCGACCCGGCCAGCTCGGCCACCCGGGCCGGGGCGTAGACGGGCAGTGGCGCCCGCCTCCGGCGCCTGGCCAACCGGGCCTGGGTGTCCATGGCGAACAGGTCCGACCAGTGGTCGTGGTGATGGTGGCTGATCACCACGGCGTCCACCTCGGCCGGGTCGATCACCGACTGGAGCACGGCGAACGTGCCCGGCCCGGCGTCGAGCACCAGTGCCGTGTCGCCGATGCGGACCAGGTACCCGCTGCCGGCCCCGCCGGGACCGGGCCAGCTGCCGTCACATCCGAGCACGGTCAGGGTGAAGGCGTCCCCGGGGTCGGGGCCGCTCGTCGGGGTGGTCGCCGGTGCGCGCTTGGCGGGCATCGGCACAGGCTAGGCGCACCAGGCACCGTCGTCCGCTCACGCCCGGCCCCACCGGTGACCGGTCCCGCTAGAAGTAGGTGATCTCGCGGGCCCGGGCCTCGACCACGTCGAGGTCGTCGGTCCAGGCCCCGGTCGAGAGGTACTTCCACCCGGCGTCGCAGCACACGGTGACGATCACGCCCGACTCCAGCGTGGACGCCGTCTTGACGGCGCCGGCCAGGATGGCCCCCGATGACAGCCCGGCGAAGATCCCCACCTCGGTCAACCGCCGGGTCCACTCGATCGACTCGCGGGGGCGCACGATGCGCTTGCCGTCGAGGAGCTCGGCCCCGTGGTTCTCCAGGAAGATCGGCGGGATGTAGCCGTCGTCGAGGTTGCGCAGGCCGTCGACCAGCTCGCCGGCGGGCGGCTCGATGGCCAGCACCTTGACGTCGGGGTTCTGCTCCTTCAGGTACCGGCCGACCCCGAGCAGGGTGCCGGACGTGCCCAGGCCGGCGACGAAGTGGGTGATCTCGGGGCAGTCCCGCCAGATCTCGGGCCCGGTGGTCTCGTAGTGGGCCCGGGGGTTGGCCGGATTGGCGTACTGGTAGAGGAAGGTCCACTCGGGATGCTCGGCGGCCAGGGCCCGGGCCCGGCGCACGGCGCCGTTCGAACCCTCGGCCCCCGGCGACTCGATGATCTCGGCGCCCCACGACTCGAGCAGCTGCCGGCGCTCGATGGAGACGTTGGTGGCGAGCACCACCTTCAGCCTGTAGCCCTTCATCCGGCACACCAGGGCCAGGCCGATGCCCGTGTTCCCCGACGACGGCTCGATCAGTGTGGCCCCGGGGGTGAGGGTCCCGTCACGCTCGGCCTGCTCGACCATGGCCAGGGCGATCCGGTCCTTGACCGAGCCGCCCGGGTTCTGACCCTCGAGCTTCATGAGGATCCGGACGTCGGGATTCGGGCTCAGCGGGGTGATGTCGACCATCGGGGTGTTCCCGATGAGGTCCAGGACCGACCCGTAGACGGTCATCGGGGGTGGCGCACCCCGGTGCCGACCGCGCCCCCGGCGACGGCGGGGAGGATGGAGAGCTCGTCCGAGCCGCCCACCGCGGTGTCCACGCCCGACAGGTACCGCACGTCGTCGTCGTTCAGGTAGACGTTCACGAACTTGTGGAGCGCGCCCGAGTCGTCGATGACCTGGCCGGACATGCCCGGATAGCGGGCGACCAGGGCACCGAGCACCTGGCCGACGGTGGCGCCGTCGACGGCCACGGTCCGCTCGCCCCCGGCATGGGGCCGCAGCACAGTGGGAAGGTTCACTTGGACGGGCACGGGTGCTCCTTTGCGTTCACCGTCCCCCGCGAGGGACCGGTCCTTGTGGTCGGGCCACGCCGACCCCGCGCCACCCCGGGAGGGTGCGTCCGGCCGGCGGTCGAATCATGACCTGTCAGGTGAGGATTCTACCGGGCCAGCAGGCGCACCGGTTCCTCGTCGATGACCCCGTCCACGATGCGGTAGCTGCGCACCATGGGCACCGTGTCGCGCAGCGACACCAGGACGTAGTGCCAGGCCGGGTCGGGCGCCTGGGCCACGTCGGTGGGCGACGGGTACGCCTCGGTGTGGGTGTGGGAGTGGAACACCCCGATGATCGAGTGCCCGCCGGCTTCGGCGTCGCGGTCGGCCCGCAGGTGCTCCCTCGGGTCCACCGTGTAGAGCTTGGCGGAGGCGGCCAGGTTCCGGGTCGGGTAGCACGTGACCGCGTCCCCGGTGGCCAGGTCGCCCCCCAGCAGGCCGCAGGCCTCGTCGGGCAGGCCGACCAGGCAGTGGGCCACCATCTGGTCGTGGACGTTGCGGGGCAGGGTGAGCATGGCCACTCCACGCTAGAGGACGGCGGTGCCGGACCGGGCGACTACCGTCGATGGACATGGCCGCGGCGAAGAAGAAGGGTGCGGGGGCACAGCCGGGGGCCAAGGGCACCGGGGTCAAGGGCGCGCCGAAGGAGATGAACCGGCTGGTGGCGTCCAACCGCCGGGCCCGCCACGACTACGAGATCATCGACACCGTCGAGTGCGGGATCGTGCTCCAGGGCTCCGAGGTGAAGTCGTTGCGCGAGGGCCGGATCGCGCTCCAGGACTCCTACGCCCGGATCGACGACGGGGAGATGTGGCTCTTCGGGGTGCACGTCCCCCCCTACGTGCAGGCCACCGGGTTCGGGGCCCACGACCCGGACCGCCGACGCAAGCTCCTTCTGCACCGTCGCCAGATCGACGAGTGGATGGGCAAGTCCAAGCAGAACTCGCTGACCATGGTGCCGCTCAAGATCTACTTCAAGGACGGTCGGGCCAAGGTGGAGCTGGCCCTCGCCCGGGGGCGGCGCCAGTACGACAAGCGCCACGCCATCGCCGCCCGGGACGCCGGCCGAGACGCGGCCCGGGAGGCCCGATCGGCGGCCAAGAGCCGCTCGTAGGCCGGCACGGGCGTCGGGGGCGGGCACCGGACCCGGTGGCGCCGCAGGTCACGGGGCACCGGGGCGGTACGATGGTGGTCCGACCGCGCAGCCCGTGCGGCCGGTGGAGGAACCCGAGGGGGTGACAGGCTTCGACTCCGGTCGTCGATGTAGGAGAAGCGAGCCGTGGTCTCCGGATCCACGTTAAAGAGCCGGAACCAAAAACAAACGCCGAGCCTCAGCTCGCGCTCGCAGCCTAGAAACTGCGACGTCCTCCTGGTCTAAGCCCCACGGGTCAGAACAGGGCGCCATCTAGTGGGGCTCAC
>Ga0302196_10000710_pt1 | contig 31662 bp, 30 predicted proteins | sample II_Bog_N1_3_FD_198794 | JGI IMG/M metagenome (GOLD analysis project Ga0302196, IMG submission 198794) | Peat permafrost microbial communities from Stordalen Mire near Abisko, Sweden - II_Bog_N1_3 | ecosystem: Environmental > Terrestrial > Soil > Wetlands > Peat | place: Sweden: Abisko...
CCCGGCGGCGAGCCGGGCGCCAGATGTCCGAGCGCGTCTCGGCGCAGCCGCATCTTGCGCACCCAGCTGTCGCTCACGCCGAGCAACTCGGCTACCTCAAGGCTGCTCGCGCCCTCATCCAACAGGGCGACGGCCCGCTCACGAAGATCCAGCGAGTACGGCTCGATCATGATCTTCGCCGTTAACACGCTTCGCGAACGACAAACAGCCCCCTTTCGTTCCGTGTCATGGAGAACCGCTGTAGGGATCCAGCTTGTGGCTGTGGGCGCAGTCTTCATCCTTTTCGTCGTCTACGCTTTCGCGGCCGGCATCCTGAAGCGTTTTGTGCAAACGTACGGCGGCACTGTACTCGGGGACTCTTTCTCGAACTACAGCGTTCCAGACTCGGACGATCAGTACATCATGCCGGTCGGCTACTTTGTCATCTACGAAGGCAACGTATGGTTCAACTATTCGGAAACTTGGATTGGTTACTATCCGGGCAGTGGGTACACCTACATGACGTCGACCGGAACGGGAGGAGGTTCGACCTTTCTCGAATGGGGTGGCGAAGTCTACTCGGCTAGCCCCGAGCATGCGTGGACGACGACCTGCATGGGATCGTGTTGGTTCTCCGTATTTCAGGGAAGCCCGCCCTACGCGGCATGGATGGATGAGACCCAATACATGGCCTCATGGGGTGACAACATCAGCGTGACCGCGACCGTCGAAACAAACGATGGATACGACACCAATTGTTACACGACGGCTACCAACTCATCGATAAACACAAGCTACTACGGTGGCCCCGGGTGGACGAGCGGAGGATCGTGTCCGTGAAGAGTGCGCGAGGCAGTTGGCGTGTCGCCATCGTCGTCATTTTGGCGTTCGCAGGCTGCGGCAGAACTGAAGCCGGTGAGCCTTCGGACGCCGACGTCGACGGACCGGAGACATGCCAACCGCCTCAACAGGGAGTGACGTGTCTTGCACCGCCGCCAGACGGGGCGACGTGCGTTCCTCTAGGGCAAGTGTACGACGCGAGGCAGCCGTACCAAGAGTGCTGTGCGGGGCTGTCTCCGATAAGTCCGAATCTGGAACCAGCGTCTTGGTGCGATGCGAACTGCATCACGTACGGGGGTACCCCTCAGTGCGTCTCGACACTACTCGACTCGGCTCGGGTGTGTACTCCATGTGGTAACGACGTGTGTGACGTCGACGACGGAGAGAATGCCTGCAACTGTCCCGAGGACTGCGGCGGCCTTCTCGACGCAAGTAGTCAGGATTAGGCGAGCGGGCACAAGGACTCTAAGAAGTGAGTTCTTGTGTCCGCCTGCGACGGTGCAATCGCAGGCTTGCGTGAGTGCTTTTCGTTGCGGTGCGTCGGCGAGCCGATCGGACCGAACTTCTCTTCCTCGAGGTCCGTGAGCGACATAGCGACAGGCTCGCCAGACGGCGACTGCAGTTCGACGCGCGGCCCCCCCGCCCGACCCGCGACGAGCACTGCGCCTATCGAAGACCGTCGGCCTCAAGGAGAGAGAGCATGTACGCGCGAATCGTTACACCCCTCTCTGCGCAGCGAATCTTCAGATTGCGATGCAACTCCGTTGGCATCGACACGATGAGGCGCGCATCCCCCTTCCCGTCTTGCGGCGCGAGATCTCCTTGAGGCGAAGGTGAGGCTTCCTCCGCTGCGACAAGGCGCGGAGCAACAGGCATCTCTTCCGCTTTGGTAAAATGGTCAACAGCGGACGCGTCGACGGGTGTCTTTACCAGTGTAGGAAGCACTGCAGCGCGCGGAAGTCCGAATGCTGCCGACGATGTTTTCACGAGGCACCTCCAACTGCGCGTAGTGCATCCTCGCCCGAGCTGAGACTGGCCATCGTCGCCCTCACGAGACGACGAAGTTCTAGCGCCGCCTCTGATTTGCTGGCGTGGTCAATGACGCCAAGTCCGACAGCCATCGCCTCTCCGTACGCGACGCGAGAGCCGAGGACGCCAAGAACAGGCAATTCGGTTTGCTCAAGCGCCGTCCGCGCGGACGCGGCCAGCGAGGAGCGATCCCATCGATTCAGGACGAGGCCGGCACGCAGTTCGGGCCGAAGGCTGCGTGCGTCGTCGAGGACCGCGAGAGTCGACTGAAGGGCCCAGGTGTCCGCAACGCCGGGGGAGACCGGCAGGAGGACCACGTCCGCCAGGATCACAGCGGTCCTAGACTCGACACCTAGCCTCGGCGGTGAGTCCAGGACGACGATGTCGAACGCCGCTCCAATTCGTTCGATATCGCGTCGGACGGCGGATCCGGTGATCGCGACGACGGGCGGGGCATCGTTGCCGAGTTCCGCCGCCCGCGCTGCCCAGGTCGATGCAGTCGCCTGGGCATCGAGGTCGATAAGGAGGGTCTTGTGACCTGAGCGATGCAGAGCTGCCGCGAGGTTGGTCGCCACGACGGTCTTGCCAGCGCCACCCTTCAAGCCGCTCACAGCTAGCGTGATCATGCGGAACAAATACGAAAGCGATGGGGCGCGGGCCAACTTTCCCGCATCCCCCCTTGCCCGCCGAGGCGGCTTCACGCCGACGCACTTTCTCGCCTGCACGCCGAGGCGGGTCCGCACCGACGCGCCTTCCTCCTTCCCCGCCGAGGCGGCTTCACGCCGACGCACTTTCTCGCCTGCACGCCGAGGCGGGTCCGCACCGACGCGCCTTCCCCCTTCCCCGCGTCGGCGGCTTCATGCCGACGCACCTTCCCGCTTGCACGCCGAAGCGGTTCGACACCGACGCGCCTTCCCCCTTCCCCGCCGAGGCGGCTTCACGCCGACGCGCCTTCCCGCTTGCACGCCGAAGCGGTTCCACACCGACGCGCCTTCCTCCTTCCCCGCCGAGGCGGCTTCACGCCAACGCGCCTTCCCCCTTCCCCGCCGAGGCGGCTTCACGCCAACGCACCTTCCCGTTTGCATACCGAGGCGGGTCCGCGCCAAGGCGGCTACACGCCGACGCGCCTTCCCACTTACATGCCGAGGCGGCTTCGCGCCGACGCATCTTCCGCTTCAACACCGAAGCGGTCTACGCCTTCAGCGGGATCACATCGAAACGGCGGGGAAGGGGAGGGAAGGAGTCGCCGCTGCTCGAGCCAGCGTGAGAACGGTTCGAGGCAGCCGACCACGATCCCCGTTGAGGGAGGGTCCGCCGAGGGCGACTTCGCGCCGACGCACCTTCCCGCTTCCACGCCGAGGCGGGTCCGCGCTTTCAGCGGGATCACATCGAAACGGCGAAGAGAAGGGGAGGGGAGATTCGAGGGTGTCAGCCAACCACGATTCCCGCCGACACGGCTCCGCACCGACGCGCGCCTTCTCACTTCCGCGCCGAGGCGGCTTCACGCCGACGCACCTTCCCGCTTCCACGCCGAGGCGGGTCCGCGCCGCACCCTATCGAAACGGGAGGGGAGGGGGGGTATCCGCTGCTGCTCCAGCTAGCGCGAGAAGGGCTCGAGGCGGCCAATCACGATCGGATATGCGTGGAATCGATCTCCAGGCCCGAACTGAAACGCCGTGGGTGCCCCGGCGCGGTCCACGTGAAACATGATCGTGCCTCTGCCGACGCCGCTCTCGAACGTGCCACCTTGCTCGCGCGAGTCGTCAAAATGCGGCGTCGTCGACGAGTCGAAGACGCGCAGGGCGGTCAGCCCCGACACCGCGGGAGCGGGCTTCTCAGCCACAATGAACACGTGCCCCGTGTCCGTTCCCGCCGCCCAGTGCGGGAACCTCCACGCGATCACGTCGCCTCGGCGAGCCTCCGACAAGCGCGCAACCCGCTTCCAGCCCTGGGCTCCCTCGTACACGAGCGCTCCGTCGACTTCGTAGCTGCGCCGCCACCCGTAGGTCTCGTCGTAGACGAGCGAGCGGAAGTAGTCGCAGAACTCGAACGCGAGGGGACAAATCCGGCTCGGTTCCTTCGGGATGCGCACGTAGTGCTCGGGTGCGACGGCGTTGAGCACGTAGCTGACGAACTCCGAGCAATCGAGGTCATACGTGCCCGTCGCGGGGTCGATGACCGGGTTGTGCTGGTAGTGCGTGTGCTTCACGGTGCGCACGATCAAGGCGGCTCTGTCGGCCACTTGCTGCCTCCGACTGGTCTCGGGTTGGATCACCATCGCAAATTGCTCCTCGGATGAACGGGGGGGGGTTGGTCAGAATGGGACAGCCGCATCGAGCTCAGCCTCGGGCAGTGGGGCTCGGTGGCGTCTCGCGGAGGGGAGGGGACGGAGCGCGCGCTCAGCCTTGGCGCGCTGCTCTTCGAGCTCGCGCACGACGCGGTCGCTGTCATCACCGAGCGCCATCAAAATTTCGCTCGGATTTTGCTCGACGTACCTCATGAAGGCCTCTGTCCGGGACTCGCGCGAGCTGCCCTTGATCGAGCTCTTCACGCGCTCCCAGAGGGCTTGGTAGTCAGCCGGGACGTTCGACCTCACGACGTCGTCCGACTCGCTCCGGCGCTCCTCGGCATGCGCGCGATGCACGGCGCGGTGGCGCTCACGGTTCCCCTGCTCGATCCGGCGCAAGTCTCCCTGGTACTTGCGTTCGGCCTCCCACTTTCCCTTTGCGCGTTCGATTGGGTCGCGCGCCTCCGAGTGCACCTGGGCCTTTCGGAGGAGGCACACGTCGCGCGCCTCGGCGCGTTCCCTCGCGTAGGTGTCGCGCAGCTCCGCGAGTGCGCGCTGCCGGCGCGCGAGCGCCTTCTCGCGCAGAGCGAGCCGTTCGGCGCGGCACTGTCCCTTCGCCGTCGTGAGCGCCTCGTTCCGACGCGTTCGCGCTACGTGGAGCTGCTCACGGAGATCGCGCAGAGTCGCCGCCGCTTTCTCGCGGTGGCTCTGGGCGATATCGCGGCGAAGTGCGTGCCGCTGCTTCGCGGCCTCCTGAGCGCTCAGCATCCGGCTACTCCGTCGTCGAGGGTTCGTCGTCTTCGAGTGGCTCTTCGGCGTCCGCCTTCTCCGCGGCCTCGTGCTCGATCGCCGCGTAGAGGCCGAGCACATGCACGGTGAGCTCCATCGCCGCCTTGTGACGCTGGCGGTCTTTGCGGATCGGTTTGACCCCTTTCATCAGGACGTACTCCGCCACGCGAGCGGCGCCCAAGGCGCACGCGTCGGGCGCGGCGCTGAAATTGATGGCGTCGTCGCCGCCCTCGGAGAACACGGCGCGGGCCTCGTCGAAGAGCTCGGCCGCCGCCGCGTGGGCGTCCGCGGCCGAGCCGACGAACCCCTCGACGTCATCGGAGCGGGTCAGCCAAACGTCGATCGCCTTGTGGCCGTAGATCGTCGCCGTGAGGAGCTTGCAGATCGGCTCCGCCTCTTCGAGGGTGATCAGCTCATCGACACGAAGCGGAACGGCCTTGCCCGTCCAGAGGGCGAGCGTCGCGAGCAGAAGCGCGCGGTGACCCTCCGGTAGCCGGCCCGGATCGCGCGCGAGAGCGCTCGCCTCGTCGGTCGGCCCCTTTTCGGTCCAGAGGTGCCCAAGCTCGCCGGTCGCGAGGAGCGCGCGGCACACCTCGAAGCGTTGCTGGGCATCGCGGAAACAGTCGTTGCGCATGGGAGCGTTCATCCTTGTGGGGGCGGTGTCGCCGCTGTGGACGCACGGGCGAGCGGCACCGGCGCCGCGCCTCCGTGCTTCGCAAGGATGCGCTTCGCCTCGTCCCACGCGCTAGCGCTCGCGAAGCGCTGCCACGCGCCCGCCGTGGGCGACCAGCGGAAGCCCGCGCTCTTGAGCGCGCGCCGCATGTCTTCCGGCGGTTTCGACGGGAACGTGATGCGGACGCGGTTCTCGGCCTCGCTGATCGTGGAGTCTCCGACCCTCTCGGCCGGCCGGGTAGGGGAGGCGGCGCGCGTCTCGAGCTGGCGGATACGGTCCTTAAGCCGCTTCTCCTCGGACGAGGTGTTCCTGAGCTTGTAGTCGGGGAACCCGACGCGACCCGCGAAGTCCTTTTGGAGGAGCTGCTTCGCGCTCCCCTCGCTGAACCCGAGTCCCACGAGGTGCGCGACGACGTCGCCGCCCTTTCGGATCGCGGCGTTCGCGGCCTTCATCTTCGCGCGTCCTTGCTCGAGGCCCTCAAGCTTCGCGCGGAGCTTCGGGACGGCGTCGGGGTCGTCGCTCGACACCGCGGCGTTCTTCTCGGCAAATGCCGCACGACGCTCCAGCGTCTCGGCCGCCTTGGATAGCGCGACCCCCTTCCGCATGAGAGAGTCCATCCGTGCGAGATCGCGTCGGTGCCTCTTCTCCGAGTGGTGGCCCACAAGAATCGGTTGGCCCATCGGAATCATGCCCGCGATGGCGCCCTCTCGCTTGAACGCACCCTCGGCCTCGGCGCGGAGCCGCCCGGCTCGCGTGCGCATCCGCTCGGCGCGCGCCGCGCGCTTCAACTCGAACGCGCTCGGTGCGCGCGCGGACTTTTCGACCTCGGCGATCTCCGCCTTCGTCTTCGCGATCTCTTTCTCGGCCTTGGGTTCGAGGATGGCGTGCATCGCCTCGGGATGGGCCTTGGCGTAACGAAGGAGCGCCTCGGCCTTCGATTCGCCCGGAGCCGTCGGCACCGTGCGCACGCGCTCGAGCAGAGGCCGGAGCTTCTCGAGCTTCGGCCCGTGGAGAGCCCCGCCCGCGAGGGTCTGTGCGTGCAACTTGTCGATATCGGCCTTGCGGCGTCGCTCGTGGAGCGTAATCTGCGCCTGTTCGACCTCGTGCTGGCGCTGCGCCGCGAGCGCCGCCCGCGCCGCGGTGATCGCCGTTCCCGACGTGCTGCGCACTTCCACGAGCCGCGCCCCCCGCTGATCGCGCGCGGTCTGCCGGGCCACTTTCACTTCGTCGCGAAGGCGGTCGAGCGCGCTCTGGCGCATCGCGAAGATCGCGCCGCGCACAGCAAGGCGCTCGCGCTTGCACTCCTCCACCAGCTCCCTCATCCGCGCCTTCTTCGTGGCGAGCGCCGCGCGAAGCTTCACGCGCAGGCCTGCGAGACGCTCGCGCGCTGCCTGCTTGTGGTTGCGAGCCGCCGCGCGCAGCTCCGCCGCGGTGAGCGGGGTCTCCTCGTTCCTTGTGCTCACGGTTCGCTTCCTCCCCCCTCGCGCGTCGTCGGTCCTTCCTCGGTCATCGTCGAGCGGGGCGGCGCAGGAGCAAACCGGGGCGCACCGGCAAAGAGGGGCGAGTCGGTGTCGAGCGTCTGCTGCGCCTTCGATCGTCCAGCGCGGGGAGGCACCGCGGTCGCCTCGGGCTTCGATGCCACCGCGCGGAGAGGGGCGGGAAGAGCGCCTCTGCCCGCGGGGGGCGACGCCGGCGTCGGGGGCGAGATCGGCGACGCCGGCGACGGCGCGCGCGCCTCGGCGCGTTTCCCCTCATTGATCCGCTCCCATTCCTTCGACGTGTCGAGCTTCACGTCGCGACCGAACCGCTCGTTGTAGTAATCGGTCACTGGGTCCGAGCGGTCCCAATGGTACGCGCCGACAATCGCGTCCAAGGTCGCGAGCACGCTCTCCGCCTCGGCGGTGTAGCGACTGCGAAACCTGTCGCGGTCGAATTCGACATCGCTCGAGCCCTTCACGAGATGGAACGCGGCGGGGTTCAGGAGGGGAAAGGGGAGCTTCGAGGCGACGACGTTGATCGACGACCCGAGCGAATACTTGTCCGTCCGCACCGAGTAGGTCCCCTTCGGGAGCTTCTTCGTGCGCACGGCCGCCGCGATGTCAGCGCGGATCCGCTTCGCGATCTCCGCCGTGTCCTTCAGCTCGGGCGCTTTGACGTCGTCCCGTTTCGGCGCGGGGTTCGGCGCGTGCGCGCGGAAGTCCGGCTTCGTCGGGGCAGCCACCGGCGCCTTCTGCTTGGCTTCGCAGGCATCGCACGCGCGACCCTTGGGAGCGTTCAAGATGACGTCCGGCGAATACGGCACGCGCGCCGTAGCGGCGCGCATCGGGCGCACGACGACGTGCCCGCAGCTCGCGCGCACCTTGTACGGCTTGACGCTGTCGGCGATCGTCGAGGTGACGAGAGCTGGCCCTTGGATCGCGCTCTCGGGCCCGGAGCCGCCCGGCGCGTTCCCCTTCGCAATCGGCGCTCGCGCGTCCCCATCCGTCGATCGGCTGCTGCGCACGTCGCGGATGATCGTGGCCGGGGACGCGGGCGTCGCGTGCGGCTGCGTCAGGACGAAGGCTTCCGCGCCCGTCCCGGCTCTCCACGCGCCGTGCGTCTCGGCCCCGAACGCGATTCGCCTTCCATGCTTTGCCGCCGCTTGCAACACGAGCTCGCACCACGCGGCATAGCTCTGCGACGGCGTCCCCGCCTCTCGGGCACGTGGGACCGGCGCGCCGGCCGTCGAGGTCTTCGCCGCGCCCTTCTTCGCAGGCGCCCGCTTGCCGCGCCCTGCGCGCGCCCCTTTGCCCTTCGCGCTCTTCGCCGCCGCGATCTCATCGCGCTCTTGGATGAGATCCGCGAGAGATATCCCTCGTCCGCTCCGCGGGATCTGTCCCTTCTTCCTCTCGACCTTCACGCGCTGCTTCACGGCTTTCGGCTTGGGTGTTTTCGTCGGCTTCGGATGCTTCGGGGCCTTTGCCTTCGAGGGCTTCGCGCCCTTCGCCTTGTCGCCTGCCGTCCCCTTTGTGGAGCCCTTACCGCCGTCGCCCGCTTCGCGCGCAATGACGTTGTTCGCGACTCCGCCCGTCACCGCGGGGCTCGCCTCCCGCGCGCGCACGTCTCCGAGGGACCTCACCGCCGCGACGCGCGCGCGCACCTCGGGATGCTCGAGCCGCGTGTCGTTCGAGGGTCTTCGTGCGATGGACGTCGAGACCACGGGTCCGATGCGCTGCTGGCCCGGCAGAGGCCACGTCCCTTGCGCCGCCGCTCGCTCCTGCCGCTCGCGCCGATCGCGCTTCTCCGCCAACGAAGGGCGTGTCCCGACGCGTAGGTCGCCCCCGGTAGCCCGCACCGAACGCTCCGCCTCGGCGACCGCGCGCTTGGTGTCTTCGACCTTGCGATGCACCTGCGGCTCGACGACGGCGTGCGCTTTCTCGGGATTGCGCTCCGCGTAGCGCAGGAGCGCCTCGGCGCGGGACTCCCCAGGGGCCGGAGCCACGCCGCGCCCCTGGCGCTCGAAGAGCGGCGCCAGCTTGCCAAAGATCGCCGAGCGTAGCGCTCCCGCCGCGAGCGACCGCTCGTGCGCGAGGCCGATCTCGGTCCGCCGAGAACGCTCCTCGCGTTCGAGCCGCGCAAGCTCCACCTGGTGCGCTCGCTCGACGGCCGCCGCCGCGCGCGCCTGCTGCACGGGGCCCCCCGCGATCTGGCGGACCTCCGCGAGCCGTGTGAGCCGCGTGAGCTTCGCCGCTCCACGCGCGACCTGAGTCTGATCCTTCAGATCACGGAGCGACCGGGCGCGCATCTCGCGGACGTGGTCGCGGACCGCGCGTCGGTCCGCCTTGCACGTCTCGACAAACTCCTTCATCCGCATCTGCTTTTGCGCGAGCGCCTCGCGGAGCTTCTGACGGAGGTCCGCGAGGCGCGTCTCGGCGGCGAGACGGGCCGCTGTCCCGTCTCCTGCCGCACGCATCCCAAACGTGTTTGCCGCGACCATGCTCATGGCTCCTTTCGATCAGCCGTTGGCCGTGCGTCGACGCGCGGGAGCGCGATGGCGCGCCTGCGGCGGCGGAGGGCGCACGTCCTCCTCCTCAGCTTCGAAGATGACGCCTTCGCCGTCCTCCTCGTTCGTCAGGACGACCGTCTCGGTCTCGCTCCCGAAGAAGCGATCGATCGTGCTCCTCAGCGCGATCCACTGCGCTCGGGTGAGGTCGACGAAGTCGCTGCCGAGCGCGAGCTCGACGTAGTGCGGATCGGTCGCCTGCACGTCGAGCGTGCCGAACTGGCCCCCTTGGAGCTTGCGGAACGAGATGAGTGGTTTCGGGAAATGCTTCATGTGGTCCTCTTGGTGAACGAGTCGGGGTGATGGGTGGACGATGCCGTGACGCGCCGCGCGCCGCGCGTGCGCACGCGAAGTGATGGATTCAGGAACCGGCTACGCAGCGACTTCGCGCGACGGAGCTACGGACGCCGGCTTGCCGAAAACTTCTTCGAGCGTGACGGGGTCTCCCCCGACGCCGCCAGGCTCCTCGGGCCCGCGGACGAGCGCACAGAGACGAAGGACGAGCTCCCGCTCTTCCGTTGACCCCTCCTCTGGCATCGCTTCGGCGAGTCTGACGACCCACTCCGCGAAGGTGCCCGGCTTCACCCCAGGACGCCGCTGCCTTGCGAAGGGCGTAGCCTTCCCAGGCGAAGCCTACGTCCATCAAGAGCTCCGCCTCCGAGCGGGGAAGCGCGCAGAGGAAGGCCCCTCGCTGCTCCGGGGTGCCGAGAGCGGCGTCCAGCCGTCTCCAGAGCGCGCGCATCATCCCATTCATCGTCTCGCCGACCACGGTGGCGAGCGCGCGAGCGGTGAGGCGAGCCGCCAAGCCCGGCTCTCCGGTCCTTGCGAGCCAGAGGAGGAGAACGTCTTCGAGATTCTCGTAGCTGCGCTCCTTCATGACGCACTGTCCTTCGGAGGGGATTGCGGGGTCTGGTCGGTGGCCGGCGGCGCCCCCGCGTCGGCCGAGGACGCGGCGCGGGCGCGCGCCTCGGCCTTCTGCGCGATACGCCCGAGCGCGGCCTCGTAGATGTGGATGAAGAGCACCACCTGCTCTTGCGTAAGAAGGTTCGCGATCGCCTTGGCCTGCTCACCCGACATCGACTGCATGAGGGTGTCGATGAGGTCGTCGGTCTGGTTCGTCGCCGCGGGGGCCGTCCCTGCTCCCCCCGCCGCTGCTCCTACGGGCGCCCCCAACTTCGCCATGATCAGCGGCAGCAAGAGGCCTAGCTTCTCCAGTCCGAAGCGCCGCATCTCGTCCCTGCGATCGTCGTTTCGCTTGGCGGCCTCGATGCTGGCCTGCCGCTCCATGAGCTGGGATTGCAGCCTCTCATGGGTCTCGATCGCGGCCGCTTCGCGCTCTTCGAGTGCGCGGATCCTCGCGTGGGCTTGCTCGAGCTGACGCGCGGCGTGGACGTTCTGCTGGACGAAGAGCGTCTGGTACTGGTCCACGATCTCGCGCGAGTGCCCGAGCGACAGACGCGCAGAGATCTCCGCGTGGCCCATCAGCATCCCGATGATGCCGTGCTCGTCCGCCTTGCGGCTCGGCGCAAACCCATTGCCCACTTCGATTCGAAAGACGAACCGGCCCACGACGGAGGGGGAGTCCGCGTGAAACGCGAAGACGCCGTACGCCACCGACTCGCGGAGCACGTGCGCTTCACGGACCCCCGCACTGTGAATGATTGTGGCGAGCGAACGCGCGTCGAGCATCTCCTCGAGCTGCCACTCGCCGACGGGATGATTCTGTTCGCTGGATTTCTCCGCGAGCACGATGCGCGAGCTGCGCTGTCGCGCTTGAGTTTCGAGAAATGCGGTCAGCTCCGTGATCGTGTCGCTCTCGACGTGGAACGAGAGCGGAAGGGGGGAGAGTTTGGCATTCATCGGAGCACCGACTTAGTTGCGAGGAGAACTCCCAGGGCGAGCCCGAGCCCGACGACGATCAAGGTGCCGGTCTTTGATGGCGTGACCTGGCGCGCCGCGGCCTCGCCCGCTCGGATGACCGCGTCGGCCGCCTTGTAGACGTTCAGGTCGGCGTCGGGCGCCGTGGGCTGCGGCATCTTCGAGAGGTCGACGGGCTTGCCCTGCGCCGCGACCAAGCGATTGTAGAGATCCTGAAAGTCACCCTTCGCGACCGCGCCGGGCGTCTTCGTGAGGGCATGGAGGACCGCCTGCCACTCGTCCTCAACGGGGATCAGGCTGTCGGGAATTCCGACGTCCAGCTTCGAGCGGAAGATGGCCGCTTGCGCTTTCGCGCGCGCAGCTCCGTAGCGCGTCTGAAGCGCTTTCCATTCCCCGGCCCATTCGTGCTGGGCGGCCGTGTCCTGCGCCTGCCACGCGGGCGCGAACGCCTCGTATGCCGCGCCGATTTGCGCAGCTTGGTAGTCGATGTCGACGAGCCAGTCTCGCAGCTCGCCCACGCTGTGGTGTCCAAGAACGCTCATGGGGGGGCGCCTACGCGACCTCCGTGGCAGGGGTGCGCTTTGCGAGCTGCATGAGGCCGAAGCCCAAGCCGCCGAGGACCAGGCCGAGAAGGAGGATGGGGGCCGCTCCGTGCGATGCTCGGGACACCTGCGCGGCTTTCTGCTCCGCGATGCTCGCCAGGACGCTCACGGTCGAGGGGTCCTCGAGCGGCTCCCCCGCGCGCTCCGGGTCCCACCCCGCCATCGAAAGCGCCGACTCGATCGCGAGCGCCTTGGCCGCGACGTTCTTCGCGTAGTCGGAGATGTTCGCGGCGTCGTCGCCCTTGTGGACGCCGCTGTAGTATTTGCTCTGGTACATCGCGGTCGCGACGTCGCTGGCGGTGCCCGCGTCGATGACGCTGCGGACGCCAGGACGGTTCGCGATGAGCGTCGTCAGGTACTTCTTCGCGGCCTCGACGTGGTTCGGGAACGCCCAGAACCAGACGAAGTATTTCCCGTTCGGCGAATCGTCGACGTGAAGCGCTTCGTCCGGCGCGGTCGGCGCCACGACGGCGCGTGCACTCGCGACCGCGGCGTCCCCACCCGTGGGCACGATGCCGTTCGACGAGAGCGTGGCGGCTTCCGCCTGCGTGAGCGAACGTTTGTGGACGGCGCCCCAGTTGTGCTCGCCCTTCCAGCTTCCGCCCGCGTCACCGAGGTGCGTCTCGAACTCGGCCACCGCCATCGCAAGGATGACGGCGTGCTTGGTGGGTACGACGTTGAAGAGGCCGCGCCACGCGGCCGTGACGATGTTCGCCTTGTTGACGTAGCGGGCGATGGCGACCGGATCGAGGATCACGTGAGCACCTCCACGTCGACGCGCAGAAGCGCGCCCGGATCGAACGTGAGCGAGATCGGCGTCGAGCTCGCGGCCCAATAGACGCCGTAGCGAAATCCCTGGCTGTCGAAGCGATCGAGGCGATAGGCGCGCTTCGCGGGCACCGCCATCGCGGGATACGCGCCGTCGGCGGGGCGCGCGATGGCGTCGAAGAGCATCAGCCACCGAGCCGCAGCCGCTGCGGGGTAACCCTGCACGGTCACGAGCTGCTCGGGACGGTTCGACACGAGGCCTTCGGCGCCATGCTGCGAGGTCCACTGCGTGTTACGAAGGGTCTCGCCATCGGCTCCGGGAGCCACGAACGCGACGAAGTTGCAGGTCACCTTCGACGATGGCGAGAGCGATGCTCCTGCGGCATCGACGAGGCGTCCCGCGAGGCGCACGGTGCTCGCCACGACGGGCACCCGTAGGCGCCGATAGACGCGCAGCTCGCGCGCCTCGATCGACGCTCCGCCGTTCCCCCATTCGATCAGGACGACCGGGAACACCGGAGCCGCCGCCGGCTCGACGCGCGCGGTCACGTAGCAGGTGAACGGCTGCGCGTCGGCGACGCTGATATCGACGAGCTGCTTTCTCTGGTCGGCACGCAGCAGCGTCTTGTCGCCGAAGTTCACGTGGTGCGCACGCGAGGTCGCGTACGGCGGTTTGGTCGCGACGGCTCTCATGCCGGCCTCGCGAGGGCGAGCGCCGACGAGGGCGCCGACGTGGCTACTGGGAGCTGGAGGTGGGGCGCGACGAGCCCTGCACCCGCGACGGCCCCCGCGCCGAGCGGAATCGCCCGGCGCGCGTCCGCGACGGGGATATCAGAACTACCGCCGGGGACGGGGGGACCGGGGTGCGCCGCCGCAGGGGGAGGCGTGGGGGCCCCGAAGAGCGAGACGACGGGCCCGGTCGTTTGACCCGGATGGCTGCCGCCGCGGCTCCCGAACTGCCTCGCGGCGAAGTCCATGGCCGCTCCCGCGCCGCCGTCGAGATGCACGACACCGGATGCGTGGATCCCAACGCTCTCAGGAACGTGAATCTCCGGGGCGTAGCGTTTCACGTACGTCCCGACGAGGTCCTCGGCGACGTGGGCAATGGGCCGGTGGCGAATGACAATCTTCACGAGCGTGTCGAATACGTCGCGCGGAAGGCCAGCAGGGGCCGCGTTGCGGGCGCTAGCGATCGCCGCGTCGGTGAGCGAGCCGTGGCGAAGGAGACCCAGAACGCCGTCGACGACGGCGTCGGTGGCCTCGCGAAGGCCGGGGGGGATTGGGATCGCGCCGTAGGCGGCGTGGATGGCGACGTCGATGGGACCCCCGCCGTCGAGCACCGCGAGGCCTGCGTTGACCGCTGCGCTCACGCCCGTCCCGACGCCAGGCAGCCATGCGATGACGCCGGCGGCCATCTTCACGTCGCCTTCGAGGATGTTCTTCAGACCTGCGAAGTCCCCGCGCTGAATCGCACCCGTCATCTGATCGAGCTGCACGAACGGATCGACCGCGCGCACGACACCGCCGACGCCCGGGATCTTCTCGAGCAGGCGCATGGGCGCATCGAGCACGTGGTCTACGATCCGCGTGCCGGTCAGCAGCGCGTCGCCCGCCCGCTGCGCTTCCTTGACGCCCGCCTTCGCCGCTTGACCGATGGCGTGGATGAACTGCTGCGCGTTCACGTCGCCGAGGCGTGCGCGCATCACCGTGCGCGACGCGGCTTCGAGCTTCGCCTTCTCTGAATCCGATACGAGCGGCACGTGCGCGATGAGACTCGCGCCAGCGGCGGCCGCGTCCCGCGTGAGGTCGAAGGCGGGCCGGGCGACGGTCGTAGCCACCTTCGAGGCTGCGTTGAACGTTCCCTCTGCGGCATCCGAGAGGTCGTGGCCGACGTCGTGGGCCACGTGCCCGAAGGCGCGACCGATGCCTCCGAACACCGAGCCTGTCGCAAAGGTCGAAGGGGTCGTCGACTGCGGCGAGACGGCGAAGACAAGGTGCAGGGGGCCGAGCGCCGAGTCCGGGATGTCGATCGCCGTGACGACGCGCCGGCCTCGCGTGAGCACGACGCGGAAGGTCCCCTCCGCGAGCACCGCGCTGTCCTCGGAGAGGATCTGGACGTCGTGCTGCCGGATCACGGGTGCGCCTCGATCGAAAGGCCGTTTGACGGCGCTTGAGGGGCAGACGGCGGGCTCCAGGACGGCGGCAGCGTGAGCGTCTCGCCTGGCCGCAGTGAGACGAAGTTGCCGTCCGTCATCGTGGGCTTCCCGGAGTTCGCCGCGACGAGCTCCGGCCAACGCTTGCCATCGCGCACGAGCTTCTCCGCGATCGCGCTCGGCGTGTCGCCCGCCTGCACCACGTACGTCGCGGGCTTGATCGGGATCGGAGCCGTAGCGGCGGGGGAGGGGATCGCGAGCGACGTGAGCGGCGCCGGAGAGGCACCAGGGACGACGGCGCCCGGAGAGGTCTGCTGTGCGGCAGCGCGGAGCTCGCGCGCTCGCCCCACGAGCAGAATGGTCGCGGTCGGGTACTTCTCGCGGATCGACTCCGCGAACCCCTCGAGCTCGACAGGATCCTGTTCCTGCGCGTAGGCCTTCATCGCGGCCTGCAAAATCACGGCAGCTTGGCCCGTATCCAGGGCAGGGGAGACGGCGCCACTCGCCGCCATCAACCCCGCCATCTTTGCGCGGAGCTCGCTCGCCGCGATCGGGTACTTCGCGGCGAGCTGGCGCGAGAGCGCGTCCAGCTCCGCGGGGGGCTGGCCGTGCACGAGTGCGGTCAGCACCTCGTGCACGACCTCTTCAGGCATGCCGGGATCGAGCTCGAACTGCTGCTGTGCGCTCGACGGCGCGCCCGTGCCCTTCTTTGTCGCCACGGGACTCTTGCTTCCGTGGCTGAAGATCGCCACGAGTGCAGCGAGGCCGAAGATGGGGCCAAAAATGAGTAGAAAAGGCATGAGCATTCCTTCGCGCGCTCGCTCGAGCGCGCGCTCTTTCACCTCAACCCAAGCTCCCGCGCTGGGTCTTCGATGCAGCCATCGGATCGGCGGACCCTGACGTGAAATTTCACGCGGTGACCCACTCGTTCAAAACTCACGAGAGGGAGCGCTGTCTCTCTCGCGCGTACGCGAAGCTCCGCGAGACGCCACGCGACGAGGTCTTTGCAGTCGCCAACCCCGCGCGCGAGCGTCTCTGGGATGTCTGTCCAACCCTCGCGCCACTCGTCATCTTCCGCGTACGAGACGCCGCTCGCGTAAAGCCACGGCGTTTCGGGATGAAGGCGCAGATACCCCGCGTTTGCCGCGGTGAGCGCCTCGACGAGGAGCCGAAGGACGACCTCGCGCGAGGCGAGATCAAGCAAGTCGAACCGGAGTCGAAAGCCGGGCGCGTAAGCGCTCAGCGGTCCTCGCCCCCCTCTTCGACCTCCCCGTACAGCACGGCGCCGAAGTCCTGCGGCGCCGTATCGGTGTTGCGCACGATCAGGGTGATGACGATGCCGGGCGGAGCACAATCGAGCTCCATCTGCGTACCGACAGCGAGCGACGAAAAAGCCTCGGCCGGCATCTCGCCCGTCGCCGCGAGCTGGCTGTCCTTACCGACCTTGATGTCGACGATGTTGAAGTAGCGCGCCTGGCTCGCCGCGACCGCGAGGCGATGCCCCTGGAAGCGCACCTGCGGCTTCACCTCGATCTCGGCGAGCGCTCCCGCGTTGACCCCCGCCTGGACGAAGCCGACCGGAAACTCGCGAATCTTGAGCGGGCTCGCCGGGGGGCGCTGCCGCGGGCCGCGACGATAGTCATGCTCGTTGTGGTGCCCCTGGCGGTGGTCGTGCCGCGCGCGCTCGTTCCGCTCGTGCTCCTCGTAGTCGCGGGCGCGGGTCTCTCGGGGGTCATGCCCTGGAGGGGGCGCGTAGGCGGGCGGCGGCGCGTGCTGCGGCTGTCGCTGCTGATGCTCGCGGATCTGTGCCATCTCGCCGCGGATGCCGTGAAGCAGCGAGTGCACCTCGTGCACCGGAACCATCGCGTGCGAGGGCGCCGGAGCCGGATGGCCAGCAGCCGCTCCGTGCGTGAGCGCGTGCTGCGGGTGATGAAGAAGCGCGTCGTAATCGGGGTGATGACCGTTCATGGAGACCTTCCATTTCGTAAAGGTGAGACAGTTGGGTTGACCTCACGGCCCACGACGTACGTGACTGGGCCGCTTGCGCCCCTCACGGTCGGCGTACGCCGCAATCGCGTCACTTGGCCGGGTGGACGGTGTAGACGACGCCTCCTTTGACGCCGTTCGGCGCCGCGCTCGGCGCCACATCGGCTCCCGCAGCGGCGGCGGCGTGCTGGCTGCCGACCTTGTGGAAGAATCGGTAGATGCCCGAGGCGAGCCCAGTATCCCCGACGGTGTGCAGGACTTCGGTGAGCAGATCGAAGCGGGGGGCCTGCCTGTCATCCGCGTACGAGAACCCGAATCCGGCCACGTGGCCGACGAAGGCCACCGCCGCATCGAGGGGGACGCCCCACTTTTCGACGACGCCGGTTTCGCCGCCGAAGCGGCCCATGGTGATGCCCAGCGCCGCGGCGGTCGTCGCGGTGCACGAGCTCTGGATGAACGTGTTTCCGTGTCTCTTGGCCACCGTGACGATGGCTTCCATGCCTCTGTTGACGGCCTCGTGTTTCCTCGTGAGCTTGTCGATGTAGTCGTGTGCTCTCGCGAGAGCGTCACGAGCAGGGAGGCCCTGCGCGGGTTGAAACGGGACGATGGTGGTTGCTGCGGCCATGGGTGGTGCGCGCTCCTTTCAAATCACGTCTTGGGAGCGATTTTTCCGACGTGCAACCCACCCCCCCGACCCCGAAGGGTGCCGCGCGATCACGTCGTGACCTAGTTCATGGCGCGACTCCGTGGGACTCGCTTCGCCTAGCGAGATCATCGCGTTGCCGCGTGTCGTGAACTAGGTCACGTAGAACCGTCGCGGTCCACGTCGCGACCCCCTCAAACTTTATTTTCGCGAGGTCAAGAAAACGATGTCGATCGGTTCTCGTAGACCGACGCGGCGCGAAAGCGGGAGCCAAAGCAAGCGACCAAATGGCTTTTCTGAAAGCGTGAAACAGCACGCGAGCGAGTTCGCGCGTCCGATCACTCGCGCGGAAAGGGACACGCGAAGCGGCCCGCTCACGCGTCAGCGCGCGCGCACGTCGCGACCTAGTTCGTGGCAACCCACCGTGGCACTCGCTTCGCCTAGCGAGATCATCACGTTGCCGCGTGTCGTGAACTAGGTCACGGGGAGGCGTCGCGGTCCACGTCGCCGCGACCGAAAATGGATGCGCTCAATCGGGTCCGGCGGCGCTGCGATCCGCGCGCGAGTCGCGCGGTCAGTCCTCGAGACAACGACCAAGTGGCTTTCCTGACAGCGTGAAACAGCACGCGCGCGATTTCGCGCGCCCGATCACTCGCGCGGAAAGGGGCTTCGCCGAGCGCCGCTCATCGGGCACCACATCGCGGCGTGAGCTCGCGCACCAGGTCACCGATGTCGAAATCCACCGGACGGATCCATTTTCCGCGCAACGTTTTCCGCGGCCGATCCGATGAGCAAAGGTATGGCCTACTCGATCGCCCGTTACCTGCGCGCCCCGATGATGAAAATCGGCCGATTTGGCTCCGTTACTCCGGGAACCTCTGATCGTTCGTTGCGCGGCCACCTCATCGGGAACAAACCGAACGGCGCAGCGTTCTGGAGGGACGACGTTGCGCTTATCGCGCGCGCGTCGCACGCGCGCGTGCCCTCGCATTTCTCAACGTTTCAGGAGGAGAACTCGTGAACCGGCAGCATAGACGTGCCAGTAGTCGCTGCCCTCCTCCCCCGCACGAAGGGCTGATTTGCCGCGCCGAGGCCGTCGTGATCCTTCGGAAGAGCCGCAGCACCGTCTTTCGATACGAGGAGGAAGGTCTGCTCGTCGCCGTTTTCATCGATGGGGGCGGCACCCGATGGTTCGAGCTGAAAACGGTGATGCAACTCGCCGCACGTCTCGCGCTCGAGGAGCGGGCGGGCCAGGCGAGCAGCAGCCGTCAAAAGGTCGTCACTCCGGTTCCCCCTCCGCCCGTCGAGGAGGACGGCGAGTACGATCCAGGCCGTCGCGTGCGACGGCCCCCCCGCGCGGAAAGGCCAACGCCGGTTGAAGAGCTACCTCCGCCCGCACCGCCACGGCCGCCCGCGCCGAAGGCCGAAGAGAAGCCGCGCGAGGAGAAGCCGCTTCTCCCATCCGTGCAGGGAGCTACCGCCATCCGCACAAAGACCGTGGTCGATCCCAACTGGTTCAATGAAGACCTCGACCCCAAGAAGGGCAAGGGCGGATCGGAGTGAAAATCCCTGAGAACGCCGCGCTCCGCCAAGCGCAGCGCGACGTCACGCGGTTGCAGGAGCGCACGAGCTCGTCCTTCAACGTGCTCGCGAAGCGGACGAAGCCACCCAGCACGCGACCCCGGCTCCGCAGCGAAGAGCACGAGCGAGCGATGCGGCAGCTCGTGACGTCGCTCGGCCCCGCGCAGCTTCAGCAGGTTGTGCCGCTGCTTCTCCCGCTCTTGAGTCCCGCGCAGAGCGTCCGGCTTTCGAAGGCATGCGCAGGCGCGGGGGAGTTTCACGAAGCAGCGTGTGCACGGTCCGTTGTCCAGCGGCCGCAACGCGCCTAGAGAAGTTCCGCCATGCCTCCGACCGAAGAACAGATCCGCCTCGCCTCGTCGATCGATGCCCGAATGCAGACGCTTGCACGTCGGGGCGTGACCGAACCACTCGCGATCGTGGGCGCGATGGCCGACGCGATGCCTGGCTTCAAGCGCATCCTTGATACGGCAACGTCCGACGCCATCGACCAACCTGCTTCGTCGGGTTCCATCACTACGCCAAGGTGCTCGAGTGGCTCGCCGCGAAACTTCGATCCGGTGAAATCGTCGCGCCGAAGACGACGAGCCCCTAGCCGCCGCGAGACTTCAGGCGCGCTTGCACGGTCACCGGTGGCTGCTCGCGCTCGGCCCCATCGTCGCGCACAGCGAGACCGCCGTGTCTCACGAAGTGGGGCAACGCTGTCTCGTTGTCGACCTCACGCATGCCGACCCCAAGCCCCAGCCGCCGCCTCACGCTCGCCTGCACCCGAGCGAGCACAGCGAGATCCTCGTCCTGGGACGGAGCCGAGAAGTCAGTTTGGCCCCCCGTCGCATCCCGCTCCTCGAGATGGGCGAGCACTCTCGCCGCGTGGAACGCGTTCATCGCCACCTGTTCGTCTCCCTGCCGGAGAAAGACGACCCGGGCGCCTTCCTGACGTGGAGACCCGGGCCGCGAGCTGATCGAGCGACCCAGCGGCTCCAAACCGAGTGCACTCTCCAGTCCCCCAGAAGACGGCAAGATCGAAGACGGATCCGTGACTCTCGTCGAAGCGAAGCCACGGACGGCTTCAACCCCTGCATCGAGAAGGGGATCGTTCTGGAGGGAAGGGATTTCGATCTTCGCGAGAGAGAGACCGGCCGCGAACGCACGCCCCCCGCCTCCATCGAGCCTTCCACAGGAAAGCGAGCCCACCGTCTCCTCAGCCGGCGAGGACGCTTTCAAAGGGGACTCATGGACACAGTCCCTTAGTTCCTTAATACAAAGAGCTGTGTCCATCTCTCGCCTGAGCGCGCCGCGCGCGGCCTCGCCGGACGAAACAGCTGTTTTTGAGGCAGCTGCGACCAGTGTACGTGCGCGCGCGAGGGCTTCGCGTGGGAGTCCACGAGCTCCGCCCCTCCAGTTCGCCACGGCGGAGGACGAGCAGCCGAGCAGCGTCGCCGCCATGCGGTTTCCCCCCAGCGTGCCGACGAGCGCGCCAAACTCGATGCGGTCGGCCGCTCCTCGGGAGCGTTCCGGAGGGCCTCCGAGGGGTTTCACGTCCACGCCGGCACTCCACCCGTCCGGGACGAGGCGGCCCACATGCACGAGCGTGAGTGGGCCTCGGCGTCGCACGCTGCGTGACCGGCCGTGTGCTTGCCCTAGCTCGGCGGTCGCAAGAGCGATGCGGTAGGACGGCTCGTCGAGCGCGAGCCACTCTGCGCGGCCCGTGACGTCGTCGCCATTTAGCCAGGGGTCGGCCAATGTCACGACGGCGTCGCGACGGCGAAAGCGGTTGCTGCCGCGTAGCGCGCCGTAGTGGGCGAACTTCACGGTTCGCGACGGATCTTCTCCGCACCACGCGGCGAGAGCCGGATGCTCGCGCAGCTCGGGGATCAGTGCCTTGTAGGCGATGATCACCGGCCGCGTCGAACGTCGCACCGTCAGCTCCTCGAGCGCGGCGGTGAGCCACTGCTCCAGGAGCTCGCGCCGCGGCCCTGGCTCGCGAAGCGACGTGCGAGTCGCATGCGTCGCGAAGAGCAGCACCCGACGGGCGTCGCCGGCGTCGTCCACGTCCATGCGCTCGACGTGTAGGTCCGTCCGCAGCGCACGCAGCTCCTCCACGTTCGCCGAGGCGTCGAGCACCACGAGCCGGCCGGCGTGCGCGCGGAGCAGCGTCGCCGTAGGGCTCTCCCCGTGCACGGTGCGCGAGTCACTCGACCACCGGACCTTGGCGCCCGCGGCGAGCGCTCCCGCAAAGCGGAGCACGCGCCGGAGCCTCCCCACGTCACGGAGCGTTTCGGCAAGGGAGTCCTCGTCCTCGCGGAGGGCGTCCTTTGGCACATGCGGCGAGCGCTGCCCGTCGACGAGCCGCTCGGCCACGTACCGCAGCACGTCACCGCTCGACGGCGCCGGGACCGACGCGGCCACGAGCGCCGCGCGCGCGCGCTCCTCGGCCTCGCGTGGCCCCGCGAGTAGTGCATCGACGAAGATGCGCAGGAACCGCGCCTGGCCGCTCGGCAGCATGCGCGCGTCCGCACCGCTGATGCGCCGTAGCTCGCGCACGTTGAGCCGGTGCCATTCCAGCAGATCCACAGCGGCGTCGTCGAACACCACCAGGTCCTCGTCGGTGACGCCGACCTTCGCGATCATCTCCCGCGGCAGCACGTGCACGCGCGCCTCGGCCGGCGGGCGGGCGAGATACGCAGGGCACGTCTCCCGGCGCGGGCATCCCGGGCACACGTCGCGCGCGACGTCGCCCCCTTGTTGGTAGAGCTTCAGCGCGATCTTGTTGTCGCAGTAGGGCTTGCCCGCGGCGTCGGCACGCTTCGCGACCGACGAGTGGTACGCGACGTCGGTTTCGCCTGCACCGGCAAGCGCCTCGACCCACGTGCGCGCGAGCTCGTGCGTCGGCACGACCACGATCACGCGGCGGCCGGCCGTGCGCGTCGCGATGTACTCCGCGGTCGCGTACGTCTTGCCTGCACCGTAGGTTGCGCGCACGACGAGCGCGCGATGCTCCGCCATCAGCGCCGCCAAACGCGATGGCACCTCGTGGAGCGGCACGACCTGCCGCGCGTCGGCCGCCGCGGCGAGCGTCGCGCGGGCGACCTCGATGCCCGTTCGATCTCGCGACAACATGAAGCCCCAGGCTTGGATCGGCGTCTGCGCGACCGCCTGCGCGATCCCGCTCAGGTCCTCGATCTCCGCCTCCTCCCAGGGGGGAGAGCATCGCCGCCGATTGTACGGTCCGGTCAGGATGCGCGCGACGTCGGAGCGCTCGAGCGCAAAGCCGACGTGCAACGTCGCGGCGACCGAGCGAGCTGTCGCACGCCCGCCCTGACGCTCGATCGCACGCGGGGCATCTTCCCGGGCCCACCGCTCCGCAGCGGCCACCCGATCGGCGTAGGGCGGGAGAGGCACGTGGTCGTACGACGCCGAGGCGACTCGAAAAACGTTGCGCGTGGGCTGCCATCGCTTCGCGACCCCGCCCCAGCGCGGCTGCACCGTGGCGAGCGGGCGCAGGTCAGGCACACTCGGAACGTCGGCCGGCAGCTCGAACGCGCCAACCTCGTGCGCGTCGCCCGCGATGATCTCAGCGTCGAAGACCCGCCCGTCGCGCACGACGTGCGGAAGTCGCACAGGCTGGTTCCAGCGCGTGAGCGCATCGTCGGCCACGATCCCGAACCGCTCGAACAGGTAGGCCGCGATGCGCGCGTAAAAGAGGGCGAACGCCTCCTTGTCCTCTTCGGAGCCGATAGGGAATGGGGGCAGCGCGAATAGCGCACGCCATCCGCGGCGCGTCGTGTGGATGAAGCCTCCTGGGTGCTCAGCAAGCAGCGCGGCGATCTTCACACGCTCGCCTGCCATCCATCCGGGCGCGTCGTCGTGGTTGTCGACGTCGAGCGCGAGAAGCCTGACCTCCGCTTGCACCTTGCCGAGCGCCGCGTTGTTGATGCGGTACGGCCGGTCCGCCGTGTAGAGCACAACGTGACGGTCGTCCTCCCAGCGACGAGTGAGCGCTTCGCAGAGCGGCACCGCCTCCACGGGGCGCGCGCCGCGCGTGGGAAGCCCGCGCGGGAAGACGTCCGCACCCGCCAGTGAGCGGTAGCGCCGAAACACGCCGAAGCACGTGCGACCGACATCGGGCGGCGACGGCCAGGGGCCGTTCCGCGGAGACTGCGTCTGCATGGGTCACCTGCGGGTCGGGGACCTGCCCACGGCCTGCATTCCCGGCGTTGAGCCGGCAGCGTGCTGCGCGCACGCCGCGTCGACCGGAGGGGGGCGCGTGCGCGCACCTCGGGTCGGCGTTGAATTCAATTCATCGAAGAGCTAGAGCCCGCGCCTCGTTGCGCAGCAGCGCCGGAAACCCGTCCGGCGGAGCACCTTCGCGAGAGGTTGCGTTTGCATCGTCATTCCCTTGCAAAAGGGCAGACGATCCCGTAGCTTCGACTCGTCCCTTTCAAAGACGGGTCGCGCTTTCTGGCCGTAAGGCCGGACACCTTCGCGGGGTGACCAGCTCGGCCCGTTTTCTCTTTTGTCCGCTACATGGCGGAACCTCCGTGGTTGTCGTTCATGCCGCGCTCAACGCGCGCGCGTCGCGCTGAATTTCTCTGACGAGAGAGTCGAGCGAGACAAGGTGGAGAACAGCCTGCCCCGGCTTCCGAAACGCGGAAATCGACGCGGCTCCATCAACCTCGTAGACGTCGTGCCCATCGGTGATGAGGACGGTGCTCGCGAGTGCCTCGGTTGCAGAAAGTCCCTTGCGCTTCCGCAGGTACTCGACGACTCGACGAAGCCCCCGCGGATCGATGCCCGCATCGCGTAGCGCGACCAGCACGCGGATGGCGACGAGATCGCGAAAGGTGTAGAGGCGAGGCTGCGGTTTGGGCCCCGTCGCAATCGTGGGCACCAAAATCCCACGCTTGTTCCAATTGTCGAGCGTCGTGACCGGCACCCCGGCCACTTTCGCGGCGATCGGCGAGGGATAGCTTCCTGAAGTGGTCACGGTGACCGATCTAGCTCCATCAGGGACCGAAGATGGAGTTAAATCGCACACGTACGTTCAGTGGACGGGGTAGCAGCTGCGTCTTTCTTGATGGAAAGGGAACGGCCCTTCGCGAGGATGCATCGTTCGGTGCCGCGAGCGCAATCACCCCTGGAGGGTGATGCGACGCAACGGGCAGGGGGCCAGCTGACGTCCGGCGACGGCATTTGCTGGGCGAGGATCCGCGCGATCCCTTCGGGGATTTCGCCGACCTTGAACGGGGCGCCTGTGCGAACCAGCCGAGCTCACTCTTTGCGGGGCGCCATGGCGTACCGCTGGGCGAGGATCCACGCGATCGCTTCGGTGAATTCGCCGACCTTGAACGGTTTCGAAAGGAACGGGACGCCGGTGCGGACCAGCCGCGCTCTCGTCTCGGGCTCGCCGGCAGCTCCGCTGATGAACACGTAGCGCGCAGCGAGCTCGGGGCGACGAATCACGAGCTCCTCGAACAGGTCCAGCCCAGAGTCCTGTCCGAGTTGCACGTCCGAGACCACGACATCGAAGTTCTCGATCAGAAGGCGCGATCGTGCGGCATCGAGCGTCGAGCAAGTCGTCACGTCAAACACGTTCAAGATGCGGCGTATCGCGCGGCCGAAGCTCGCATCATCGTCGATGACCAGAATGCGCCCCGAGAGCTTCACGTAACGCGCCTGTCCGTCGTTGAGTCTTCGACGTCGCCCGGTATGGAAGCGATCACCAGAAACCGCGGGTTCTCGATCACGAGAAACGCGGGGTAGGGGCGGGGTGATCGTCCGCGACCTTGGCCGGGGCGTAGTCGTCGTCGTAGCGGTCGACGGAGGCGTCGCGAAGAGAGCGACGGCCCGGAGTTGGTCGCTCCGGGCCGTCGGCAGCGCGAGCGCAAGGCGCCCAGGGCCGCAGCTCCCGAGGCGTCTCACGCTCCGCTGATCGTTGTCCAGTTTGAGGCGGCGCCGGCGGAGTCGGCGTGTGGCTACGGACTCGAGATTGTGGTCGATGTGGGTCGGCGTTCCCGCTGTGCCGATGGTGCGACGCGCGCTACCTGTACTGCTCGCCGAGGTGCTCGGAGGCGGCCGAGCGCGATCACGATCGCGAGGCGCAGCGCCGGTACGACGACACACGCGAGGGGCGTCACGGTCGCGCGGATCGCGCGGCGCGCCACCGGGCCAAGTTGTCGGCCGAGAAAGTAACGCAGGGGTGTTCGGCGCCGAGCGCGGCCCCCGTACAGCTCGACGTACCGGCCGCACCCGCGAGCACGTCGCCCGCGCCGTCGCCTGTCCGGTGGAAGGTCGTGCTCCATGTCCTCCTCGCTCTGGCTGTCGATCGAGCCGTGCTCGTCGGAGATCCGGCTCCTGCTCGCGGTGCCCCACACGGGAGCCGCCCTCAAGGCGCGCTTGCCGCCGCGTCCCGCGCACCCCCGCGCGCTCCCGATGCTGATGGAGGCGCTGTCGTCGTGGTACCGCCTCCCCTTGCACGCTGCGCTCGATGCGGACGCATCGGACGTGCAGCGTAATCCGGAGCTGTGGGCGCAGTGGACGGGCGACATGCCCGGGCTCGAGGTGAGCGTCGAGTGGGTGGCGCGGCCCGGCGTCGTCAAAGCGCGAGAGCGGTTCCTCGACCTGGGCGATTTCTCGAGCGGCAAGCGCCTGATCACGTTCGGCGCCACGGGGCTGAAGTGATCACGCCCCAGCTTCGCGCCGAGATGCGCATGCTCGTGCTCCGGGACGGCTGGAAGATCGAGTCGGTCGCCCGCCGTTTCGGCGTGCACCACTCCGTGGTGCGCCGCGCCCTGCTCGACCCGACCCCGCCCGACGCGGGGGGGCCGGGCCCCTCCGCGCTCGACCCGTTCAAGCCCTACCTCGTCGAGCGCGTGAGCGCGTATCCCGAGATCACGGCGCTGCGCCTCTACGAGGAGATCAAGAAGCGCGGCTACGGGCGCGGCCTCGCCCAGCTGCGACGCTACGTCGCCAAGGTGCGCGCGCCGCGCAGCAAGAAGGCCTATCTGCGCGTCGAGGTCGAGCCCGGGGAGCAGGCGCAGGTCGACTGGGGGAGCTTCGGGCACATGCGCGTCGGCTCCACGCAGCGCCCCGTCTGCGCCTTCGCGATGGTCATGTCGTGGTCGCGCGCCCTCTTCATCGACTTCGCCTTCGACCAGCGCATGGAGACCTTCACCCTCATGCATCGCCGCGCGCTCGAGTTCTTCGGCGGCGTCCCGAAGAAAATTCTCTACGACAACCTCAAGAGCGTCGTCCTGCACCACATCGGCACGACGGTGCAGTTCAACCCGAGGTTCCTCGCGTTCGCCCGGCACTACCTCTTCGAAGTTGCCGCCGCCCCCGTCCGCTACCCCGAGGCGAAGGGGAAGGTCGAGGGGGCCATCAAGTACGTCCGCCACTCGTTCTTCTACGGACGCGCGTTCGCGTCGCTCCAGGACATGCGCGCGCAGGCCGCCGCCTGGCGCGACCACACCGCCAACCAGCGCATCCACGCCACCACGCGCGAGCGCCCCGCCGAGCGGCTCCTCGTCGAAAAGACCCGCCTGCGGGCCCTCCCCGAGAGGCCCTTCGACACCGACCTCGTCCTCCCAATGATCGTCTCCAAGGAGGCTCGTGTCAGGCTCGACACCAACTCCTACTCCGTCCCCCACGCCTACGTCGGACGCACCGTGCACCTGCGCGTCGACGACACCACCGTGCGCGTCCTCTGCGAAGGCGTCGAGATCGCACGGCACGCGCGCTCATTCGATAGACGGCGCGCAGTCGAAGACCCCGCGCACACAGAGGCCATGCTCGAGCGAAGAAAAGGCGCGCTCGTGCCCAAGCGAAAGGATCGGATCGCCAGCCTCGCTCCGGAGTGCCGCATGTACCTGCAGGAGATCGCGCGGCGTCCCATCCGCCTCGACCACGAAATCGAAAAGCTCCTGCGCTTGCTCGAGCTGTACGGCGAGACCGATCTCGCCGGCGGTATGGCCAAGGCCCTCGCGGCGCGCACCTTCGGCGCCCGCTACGTCCGCACCTTCATCGATCAGAGCCGCTTCGCTCGCGGACTCGGCGAGCCGCCCGAGCCCCTCGTCACCGGAAACCCCACCGCCGACGCCGTCACCGTCGAGCCTCACGACCTGGAGACCTACGATGCCCTCTCCTCCCACCGAAAATAGCAGCGAGCCCCCTACCGGCGAGGCGATCGCCACCCTCTCGCTCGCCGACGTTCTCTCCCAGCTCGGCCTCCATCACGCCGCCACCGAGCTCGACGCCGCCGTCCAGAAGGCCATCGCTCGCGCCGAGTCCCCGATCTCCCTGCTCGATCACCTGATGCGCGACGAGCTGCGCGTCCAGATCGAGCATCGCGCCAAGGCCGCCCTCAAGCGCTCCGCCATCTTTCCGATGACGACCCTCGACACCTACGACTTCGACTATCCGAAGCTCATCGACCGCGACCTCGTCGCGAAGGCCGCCACGCTCGACTTCGTCCGGCAAAAGACCAACTGCGTCTTCGTCGGCCCGAGCGGCGTCGGCAAGACCCACCTCGCCAACGCCCTCGGGCAGATCGCCTGCCTCCGCGGGTATCGCGTCCGCTTCGTCGTCGCCGCGGATCTCGTGAACGACCTCGTCGCCGCCCAGGCCAAGAACAGCCTCCATCGGCGCCTCGACGCATGGGCCCGACCCGAGCTTCTCCTCGTCGACGAGCTTGGGTATCTCAGCTTTGATGCGCGCGGCGCGGACCTCCTCTACCAGGCTCTCAACCGCAGATATCAGCGCGCCGCAACCATCGTCACCTCGAACCTGGCGTTCAAGGACTGGGGCAAGCTCTTTCACAACACGGCGGCCGCCTCCGCGATCGCCGACAGGCTCGTCCATAAAGGACTGATCATCCGCATCACCGGAAAGTCACGCCGCTCGGATCAGGAGATCGAATAACCGGCCGCCCCCCCCTCCGCCCCAACAACCCCGCGACGGCGATCGCGCTCGTCCTCTGCGAGGACCGCGCTTCGCCGTCGCTCGTCTTCCTCACGCCACGATCGCGCTCGGCGCGATCGATCCGCCGCGCTTTCCCATGATCGTCTCCACCGACGTTGAAGAAGCTCGTCGATCCGGCCACGAGGGGTGACCCGCAGTCGCCCCTCCGCTGGACGGCGAAGAGCGGAGGCATGGGCGTACGGAGGTCCTCTTATGGCGAAACCGCTCTCCGCCGCATCCGGGCGGCGTCGACCGGACGGTACTGAGTTGATTTCACCACCGAGCGGGCGATACCCTGAGGGGCTAAGGTTGAGTACTGTCCGCGCTCTCGCGGCTGCTGAGCCTCGGAGGTTGAATGCGAAGGCAACTCGTCGTCGTACTCGGGGTACTGAGTCTGGCCGCCGCTGTCTCCGGTCTGGCGTGCAGCGGCTCGGATGGAGCCCAGGGGGCTCAAGGCGATGCCGGGCCGGCGGGCGCGCAAGGCGCTGCGGGACCCACGGGCGCGCTCGGCTCTGCCGGCGCCACCGGCCCCGCGGGAGCGACCGGCGCCGCGGGTCCCGCCGGCCCTCAGGGGGACGCCGGTGAACCCGGTGCTACGGGACCGGCTGGCCCCGTGGGCGACGCCGGTGCCGTCGGACCCACCGGACCGGCTGGCCCCGTGGGCGACGCCGGTGCCATCGGGCCCACCGGACCGACTGGCCTCACCGGTCCCGCGGGGGACGCAGGCGCAACGGGACCGACCGGCGCGACCGGCCCGGGCGATGGTTGCTACGGCGTCACCGCGCCGACGGTCGGCAGCGTCACGGTCGGCAACGGGACCGGCCCTTACTACACCGGCATCGCGTATCCGGTCGTCGTGAACGTCACGAACAACGGCGAGGTCGATGGCGGGACGGGCACGCTGACCTTCTCCCATGTCGGCGTGGACGCGACCTTCGCCGGTACGGGCGCCACGCAGACCGTCACATTCAATGCTGCAGGGGGGCCGTTCGACTTCGCCGTGCTCGTGTCCAACGGATGCGAGGTGAGCCCCCAGTCCTACTCCGTGCCGCTCGTCGCGTCCGCGAAGTACATCTGGGTTTCCAATAGCGAAACCACCGGCGACTTCACCACGAATCCCGACACCCTTTGTCTGACCGACGCGAGCAAGCCCGCTGCGGTCACCTCCGCAAAGGCGATGGTCGCTGGCTATGGCGGGCGAACCGCCTGCTCGTCGGCCAACTGCACGAGCGGAGGAGCGAGCGAGCACGTCGACTGGGTGCTCGCTCCCAGCACCACCTATCTCAATGCGTCGGGCGCCATCGTAGGTACGACGACCGCCGCGGGGATCTTCGCGTCGTTCGCCAACCCGATCGACCCGACGGGAGACGCGAACGCCATGACCGGCTTGAACGGCGACTGGACGACGGCAACCAGTGACGACTGTTCTTCCTTTACGAGCGCCGCGGGCGGATCAAAAGCCGAGGTGGGCTTTTCGGCAGACACGACCGATCAAGCCTGGGGCTCGGGGCTCTTCCTTTCCTGCGCAGCCTCGTTTCCCTTGTTCTGCGTCCAGCAGTGACCTCGAGTACGCGGGGATTCCTCGGCACGTCGGCCGCAGCGTCGGGCGCGTGGAGACGCTGCGGACCGCTGCACGAGCAAGCCCTTCTCTCTCGGCTGCCGCCGCACTCGCGCCAGCCACGTGCGGTGCGGAAGGAACGGCTGCTGCGACGAGCGGGATCGTCGTCGCATTGGCGATCCAAGGAAGGCCCTCGAGTCTCGTTCCAATATGGTCGCCAGGTTGTAACGAACCGCCCGTCTAATCATCGATCACATCTCGGCGCCCTGCGCGGCGGCCCATCCCTGCTCGAGCACGAGCAGCTTTTCGAAGGCTCTGCCGAGCACCATCCAGCCCGGCGGTCCGTTGCTGCGCAGGTGTCCTCCGAGTGCAGCGAGCGCCATGTAGACCTCCTGGTTGCTCGGCGTGGCGGTCATGGCTTTGGTGCCGCAAGCTCGGAGCAACTGCAGTTGCCTCGCGGACAGCGCGTCACAAGGAGCGTCGGGCTCGCAGCGCGCCGCGTCTCGCAGTGCGAGCAGGCGTACGGCGATGGGAAGAAACAACGCCAGCGCGATGCGCAGAGCGCCGTAGCTCTCCATCTGCCGTTTCTCGATCTGGCAGCCGCTCTTGAGCGCCTTGAAGAACTCCTCGATTGCCCAGACGCAAACCACCAAATCGACCCGAGATGGGGATCGCATGCTCGATCGTCAGACCATCGCCGGTCACGACGACGCTCTTCACGCCGTCCGACGTCTTCTTCGGGCGCGTGGCGCTCGTCGCCACCGCGCGCCAGGCCGCGCTCAATCTCGCGTACCGCGCGCACCCCGAACGGTTCCCTCACGGCGCCCCGCGCGTCGCGCTGCCGCCGGCCGCGGTCCACATCAATCCGCTCACCGCCGACGCGCTCCAGCTCCTTGCAGGCCCTGCGACGCCCGAGGAAACATCGACGCCGACCTCGATCATGAACTCACGCCTGCGGGTGCGCGCGGCACTACGCCGACAGGCTCCCGTCGCCGCGATCGCTACATAGAATTCTCTTATCGGCTGTCTCACGCGCGTTGACACGTTCCGTGGCGTCGGCAGCCCTGGGCCGTGGCTCGTCCGAACGTTTCTTCAGACCAACGCCTCCGATTCGACGGGCGTCGAGTGCAGCGGCAAGGTGCCGCTCAAGTAGAGCCACGAGCGGCGAGCGTCGCGTACGGGCGGGGAACCACATGCAACGCTCCTCCGAGGGCCGCTGGAGTCCGCACTCGCTTCTCAATGTCTGCCGCCAGGCTCCCGCGCCCCCGATCAATGCTATCCTAGGCTCGATGCGCTTCGAGCGTTTCGTTAACGCGGTATTGTCCCGCGTCCGTGACTGCCCAGTAGAGTTAGGTCTGCTCTCACCGGATGCCGTCCCCGGTTCCCTTTTCTCAGGCGCGGCCGGGGTAGCCTTCTTTCTGTACGAGGTGGGCCGGCTGCGGAAGCAGGACGAGCTGCTTGACCGCGCTCGCCTATGGTGCGCGGCGGGCCGGAGATGGGCGAACCACGCATCTCTCAGTGATTGGAAAGGTCACCCGTACGGCTTCCTTATCGGCGAGACCGGGCTTTCCTACGTTGAAGTGCTGCTCAGCGCTCACCGTGGTGACGTCATGAAAGTGCAGTTGGCGGCACAGTGCATCGCGGAGGCGGCCATCCTCCACGAGGCCTCGCACGCCCGCCGCCCGGACGAGTTTCTCGCAGGTACCGCGGGCCTCCTTTGTGCGGCTCGAGACCTCGACGCGCGCCTTCCTCGTGACGTGATATACGACGCCGCGAGACACACACTAGGGCGAGTGCGTAACGCAGCGACCGCCAAACTGCTCGCTGGCTGCACCGCGCCGGTCGACCCCGCCCATGACGAGTATCTCGGGCTCGCGCACGGTGTCGCGGGCCAGTTGT
>Ga0302196_10000711_pt1 | contig 31645 bp, 24 predicted proteins | sample II_Bog_N1_3_FD_198794 | JGI IMG/M metagenome (GOLD analysis project Ga0302196, IMG submission 198794) | Peat permafrost microbial communities from Stordalen Mire near Abisko, Sweden - II_Bog_N1_3 | ecosystem: Environmental > Terrestrial > Soil > Wetlands > Peat | place: Sweden: Abisko...
GTGTACGAAGGCTGGTCGCTCCCCTGCAAGGATGCGCGGAGCACGCGGTGGCCAAAGGCGTCGTAGACGTAGCTCACGCTGACCGTCGCGCTCGTGGCCCCCGTGTCCCAGCGCGCCGCGTTGACGAGCTGGCCGATCTCGTCCCACTCGTACACGAACTGACTCGGGCATGCCCCCGGCGAGCACGCGCGCGTCTGCAGCACCTCGAGGGAGGTCGTATTTCCCGCCGCGTCGTACGTCGCCGCGAGGATTCCGCCAGACTCGGTCTTTCCCAGGATGGCGATGTGCCCCGCGTTCTGAAGCTGGTTCGGTCCGGCGGTCGGCGTTCCATTGGCAATTGCGCCGAGAGAGCGGTCGAAGAAGACGCTCTGGTCGTCCGTCGTCGACGTGGTGTTGCCGAGCCAGTCGTACGCCATGTTCTGCTGGCGCACGCGCGGCGTCACGCTCGCGAGCGACATCGGCGAGTCCGCGGAAACCGCCGCGATCGGCGACACGAAGCTGTCTCCCAGGGTGCCCGTTGCGTAGGCGTAGCTCGCCTGCGTGACGCGATACGAGTCGTCGTACGTGAACGCACGGGCCACGGGCATCGAGCCCGTCTCCCACTCGGCCGCCACCCGACCGTCGCCAATCGTGAGCGGGTTGCCCACGGCGTCGCGCGTGAACGTGTCGTTCACGAGGACGGTCTGCGCGGTCTTGGCCGGCGCAGAAGGAGCGCCGATGGCGGCGTGCGCGCACGAGGGGAGCGCCGCGTTGCGGGAGATCGAGAGCTGGCTCAGCTGGCGCTTGCCATCGTAGCAGTTGGCCACGGTCGTCCCGGCGGCGTCGCCGAAGACGGCCGTGAGAGGCGCGCCATCGGCGTCCACGACGTTCGAGGCCACCACGGTTCCGAAGCTCCCCTGCACGCTGGCCATCACGCCGCGCGCCGAGTACGTCGCGGTCACGAGGCTCTCGCCGGCGTTCGTCCCCCCGCCGAGCATGTCCACGCCGAGGAGCGCCGCGACGTCAGCGCCTGACGACTCGCTCACTGGCCGATTCAGACCGTCGTACCCGAACGTCTTGGCGAACGTCCACGACGAGTAATTCGTCGACGTCGCGATGGGCGACGACGCAGTCCACGTAGGCGTCGCGAGCTGGCGTGCGTTCCCGACGACGCGACCGCGAGCGTCATACGTGAAGCTCGTGTGCGCGCCGCGGTCGTAGACGTCCGTGAGCTCACCGTTGAGGGCAGCCGCGCCCGCGGCGTCGTACTCGAAGAACGTCTCCGCACCGGTGGCCGACGCGGGAGAAACGGTCGCAGACCACGCGCTGGGCGCGGCCGTGTACGTGGGCTGCGCCGACGTGCAAGGCGAGTAGTCCTCCCAGCGGACGCGCCCGAGACCGTCGTAGACGAGGTTCTCTCCGCATCCACGCGCGTCGCTCGTCCCGACCAGATCCCCACTCGCGTCGTAGACATAGCGCCATCCGACGCCGTTCGAAGACGTGTTCGGCTCGACGTTCGAGACCACGTGTCCGCGCGAGTCGTACTGGAACGTCCGCGCGATCGTCGCACCCGTTGCGCTGTCCGACTGCGTGATCTGCAGCGGCTGTCCCGCAGCGTTGTACGCGGTCGCGACGGTGATCGCGTCCATCGCCCCCGCGGCCGTGTGAACGTTTCTCACCCCCGCAATGACGCGGCCGTGACCGTCGAGCAGCGCTCTTGACGAAGCGCCTGCATGGGAGCCCGAGGGAAGCTGATCGGCATCGAGCATGTCGCGCTCGAGAGCGCGGTAGGTCGCCGCAAACGCCGTCTGTACATCGAGCCCCGTCTCCGTGAGCACGCGATTGTAGGCGTCGTAGGTCGCGCTCACCGATGCGCCCTGCAACGGCGAAGAGAGCGGGAAGGCCGCCGCGTTTCCCGTCCAGAACGTGGGCTGATACGCGCGGGCGACGGTACCGCGTGCGGTGTGCTGCACGATGCCGCTCACGATCCACGGCGCCGCGTCACCGGCACTTGGGTCAGCTTGGCTAACCGTGACGAGCGGTTGACCCCACGCGTCGAAGTACTGGAACGACTGGCGCTGCGCTGTCCCGTCCTGGACGAGCCTTGCCACTTGGCGCACCGGAAAGTAGTCGCCGCTGGGGGCCGTCACATTGTTGTACGTGAGGATGACCGTCGCCGGGTCACCGGTGCCGCCCGTCGTCACGTTGGGCTGCGTCATCGAAGTCAACCGTCCGAGGCCATCGTACCCGTACTGCGAGATCGCGCCATTGGCCGCGACACTCATGGTGACCTGCTCGAGCCCGCGATCCCACGATTGCGACGTCGCGACCGCAGCGGTGTAGCAGCCGTCTCGGTAGTCGAGATGCGTCGTCGGCAGCTGGCTGAACGTAGTGTCGAACTCGTTTTCGCTGCAGCGCGAACCTCCGGGCCCGCTCGCGAGGACGAGATTGCCGTACGGGTCGTAGTTCAGCTGAAACTGAAGCGCAGTGCCATTCGCCGCCGCGCTCGTCGGCGTCGGCGCGCCGAAGCTCGCTCGCACCAGCGTTCCGGCACCGGCCAACGTCGTCGACGCCGAATGCACCTGCCCATCGGGGTAGAAGACGTAGGAGACGTCCGAAGGGAGGTCGAGCGGCACGCCCGGCGTCGCCGGGAATGCGTCGCGATGTTGCGTCTGCGGACGCCATTGCCACAACGTCGGATCACTGGAAGGCAGCGCCCAGGTCGCCGTCTGATGGATCGGGTAGTCGACGCCTGGACGCCCCAGGTCGTTGGTATCGACGACGTTCCCGTAGGGGTCCCGGGTTTGCGTACGAACGAGCAGCTGGTCGGCGGAGATCGACGACGAATCGATGGCGTACGCGTTCGAGACCTGCGCGATGCCCTCGTCGAACGAGACGTCCACCTGAGACAGGGGAGCTCGGACCGCGATGTAGGTCGACGAGTCGTACAGGTACGTATTGGCCTGTTTCGGGTATGCGAACCGCACGCCGCGTCCGTCTTCGCCCACCATCGTCTCGTGGACGTCATATTCCGTATGCGTCGCGGACAGGTGGTAGCCGTTCGGACCGTAGACGTCCGTGAGAACGGGCAGCCCGCGAAGCACGCGGTAGGGACGGTCGGCCGACGGCGCCGGGCACGCGCCCGGCGTGGACTGATCGATCTCGCAGATGCCGGCGAGAAACGTCGTCCGCGTGACGCGCGAGGGTTCGGACGCGTCCCCGTCTTCCGTCCGGGTCACGGTCTGAAATCCCACGAACTGCCGATCACGCCCGTCGTAGATGGGCTGCGCGTAGCTGTATTCGACGGTGCGCGTCTCGGCGAACGGGGTGCTCGCGCCCGTGAACCCGTTGCTCGAAGTGACCTTCGTGACGTGATGGAGAATCTGCGGCGAGGTGTACTTCCACTGCGCCCCGGTCGCCATCGCAGCGCCGAGTTGGAGGTCGTGGGTCGTCTCGTACGCGATGCTCGTCGTACCGCCGTACCCGTCCGTGATTCCCGTGAGCAGACCAGGGCGGAGACCGGACTGCGTATCGACGTAATAGACCGCTGTTCCCTGGATGACGACGATGTCGTCGACTCCGGAGCCGTTCATGTCGCCGAAGAACACTTGCCCCTTACCGTTCCAAGCCGGGACGGCTGAAGACGTCGTAGAGCCGGACGGATTACCCGTATTCGACGACGACAGCACGATGTTCCCCTTGTCGAAGCCCGTCCCGTGCTCGTTGATGTAGAGCATCATCTCGGTGGGCGTCATGATGACGAGGTCGGGGAAACCGTCTCCGGTGACATCGTGAACAGCGAAGGTGCCGCCGGTCGGTAGGAAGGGGACGGGTTGCATCCATGTAGGGGCCCCTTTTCCCTCGAAGCGAGCACTCCCCGTGCAATCGTTGGCACCCGACTGGCACGACCCGAAGGTGCCGTCTCCGTGGCCGATCCAGTAGGAGAGCCCAGCGCCCAGAGTGACGGTGCCGTCGGGCGTCGTGTAGGTGCCCGGCGGGGAGGTGTTGATGGCAACCCAGTCGACGAGGCCGTCACCGTTCATGTCCTCGAGGAACGAGGAGACGTACTGCGTGTCCTGCGGGTCCGAGACGACGTCGATGTACCAACCGGAGTCTCCGAGAATGCGGACCGTGGGATCCACGGAGCTGATGGTCGAGACCTGTGCGACGTACTGACCGGCCGGCGGAAGCGCCGGCACCAATGCCACTTGGTTGTTGGCGTCATACAACTGTGACGAGTTCCACGGATACGGCGGTACGACCTTCGAGACGTTGTTCGGGGCGGCGCGGGAGAAGGCCGCAATGGATCCGTCGGGCGCTTGCATCGTCGTCCGCAGCGAGAGGAAGTGCACATATGGCATCCAGTTGTCGTTGTGCGAGAGGGAGGGTGGGGGGGGATTCCCGGGCTCTCCCGTCGTGTCGGACGCGACCGCCCGGACGGGAGTGTCAGTGATCGCGTCCTGCAGACCGTCGCCGTCGACATCCGTGATGCCGTAGACGTTCTCGGCGTACATCGAGTAGCCGAGCGGCGCCGTCTTGCTCGAGCAGCACGTCGACAGCGCGGACGCCTGCCAGAAATTGATGCTCGCCGTCACGGTGCCGCTTAGCGAGGCGGCGCCGAGGCCACCGGTCGAGGGCGACATGACGGAGAAGCTGTAACTCGTTCCGTTCGCTCCGCCCTGCGGAATGAGCTCGCTGATGCTCCCGTTGCCAGCCCAGTTACCGGGGAACGCCGGGCTCGGTGGCACCTGATAGCCGGGAAAGAGATCGACGCCGTGCTCGTCGTCGGTCCATGAGGTCCACTGGGTCGAAGGGGCGGGCGCGGACGCAGGTCCCTGCCCGACGGGATAGGTCAGCGTGAGGGGCCTACTGGCACCGATCGAGTCGGCGTCGATCGCGGAGACAAGGTACGTCAGGTTCCCGACCGCCGGATTCATCGTCACGACGTCGGGGATGCCGTCGGAGTTCATGTCGAGCACGTACGTCGAGTCGCTCGGGCGCACGGCGTTGAGCTGCCCGGCGAGGGGCGTGGGCGAGAACGTCGGGAAGGCCGGCAGGTACCCGTAGCTGGTCGCCGGCAACATCGGGCAGTTGGTCGCGGGAGCCAGCGCGCCCGCAGAGCTCTCGAAGTCGGTGCCAGGCGTCGCGCACCGCCCCTCGACCTGCACGCTGATCAGCTCGACGCGATTGGAGTACGTGAAGTCAGGCTGAAACGGCGTGTAGTTGAACCAGTAGCGACGGAGCAAACGGCGTTGAATCGCGGTGCTCGGAGGCGAGTTCGGTCCCGTCGGCGGAGGATCCCACGCTGCGGTCACGTCCACGTGCGACAGAACGAATCGCGGCGTCGTGCGCCAGATGGGGGGCACGAACGTCGGAACGGGCGCGGGCTGACTTTCGTTCTCGTAGTACAGGCGCACGTGGTGAGCGGCCGAGGCGAGAGCGGCACTGGCTCCCGTCGAAACGCTCGACACGGAGAGCGTGTCGTAGACGTCGGTGAGGTAGAGGCGTGGATCGAGCGAGTCCCCGGTCTGCGCGGCCCACGAATAGACGATCAGATTGGACGGAACCGTGCCGCTGCGCTCCGAGTCGTACTGGCGCACGATGTTCCAGCGGAACGCTTTGGTCGGCTGGTCGTGATCCCAGTCGATGGCCGCGCTCGCGGTGGTCCCGCCGACCGGCATTCCCAGCTCGAGCGTCTCGCCCGACTTGTATTGGACGAGCCAAGTGTTGTGGTCGGGCGACCAGAAGAAGCGCGCGTCGCTACCTCCCGTCTCGAGTCGAAAGTAGGTCCAGCCCGTCGTGACCGGGCTGGGGAACCACTCTTGATAAGTCCCGGTCGTGAAGATCACCGAGTACGGCGCATTGGAGCTCCGACTGGGAATGCAATTCAGACTTGGAATCGTGCAGATGGGGACGAGAGCCTGTCCCTCGAACGAGAATCGGTCCTCCACCGTGGGGTCGACCGTACCGCCCGCGGCAGGGTCCGCGTACGTAGGAGGGCCGGCGAGAGGGGTTCGCTCGATCGACGGGACGGTCATCGACCAGCCCCACCCACCAACGCCGATCCCGCTCGCGGAGCTGTAGCTCAATCCAAGGGTGGGCTGCGACCGTCCGCGGGCCTTGGGAAGGGCAAACGGGATCGCTGCGTGCGCGGTACCAGTCGCCGGGTCGACCGATACCGTACTTGCGCCGTTGGCCACGCTCGCCCCCGTTTCCGGGAGTCCGACAGAAGCGGGGTACACCCCGGCCTGTCCGGCGGGAGCGGGTGCACCGTCGGCGCGCGCGATGCGCGGGAACATGGGCAGAAGGAGCGCCGCCAACGTCACGAGAGGCAGAAGGCGACTGCGACGAAGAGCCGCAAGGAGGACGGACGAAGATCGCTTGGCCATGTGGAGTCTCAGCGGCAAGAGGTTTCAAGCTGGGCGAGCCCGTCCACGCACGTCGCGCGCAGGCGTGTCGCGTCGGTGATGCTGGCGAGGGCGCGTCGGGCGTTGTCGGCGCGCCCCGCGGCGACAACGGGGCTTCCGGGCGAGAGTCGGCCCATGCAGGCGCGGTACGCCGCGAGATACGCTTCGCACTCCTTCGTCGGGGTCGGCGACGCAGAGCTCCGTTCCGCGTCGCTCGACGTCTGTCCGCCGAGGCAGCCCACGCTGAGCAATCCGAGCAGTGCCATGCCCGCGAGCCACGCGATGGTTTGCCTCCAGACGGAGTCGCGAACGCTGCGCTGTACAGTCTTGAACGGCATCAGATCTCCGTCGTCTCTCATGGGCGTTGCAGGGCCTAAAGGGTCATCGGAAGCGAGAGAGGCGCGATTGGCTCTCCCGCTATGAGTCCAACGAGTTCTCGTAGGAGACCGTTGCGAGACGGTGCGCATGCGTGACGTCGCCCTTCGCCTCAGCAAAGACGGTGCCGTGCTGAATACCGGCGTTTCTAGCGCTTGGTGCCGTCTCGTGGTTGCAACCCGCAACCAACCGCGTTGCGGCCTGCGACTCGTCGCGCACCTTTGGACCCACAACGAGATGTCGATGGCATGCCCCGCGCTCACCGCTTCGTCATCGACGAAGCGGCGAATCGCAAAGCGCTGCGAAGCCGAGGCCGCGAGCAAGGCGTTGACGGTCATGGTCTCCACTCTCCTTTCGCTCAGCGCACACGAAGCCCCAGTCACCGCTCTCCTCCCCCCGGTTTCCCCTTCTCGTCCCGCGCGTGCTCGAGCGCCGCCGGATCGTTCAGCCGTCGAGAGCGCGATCCGCGCTCCCTACAGATCCCATCGGCACGTTGTGGGAAGACGTTGCGTGAAATCGACAAGGGGCCGCCGCGTTTCGACGAAAGGATCTCCGCGCTGGCGGAACGACGCGACGTGAGCGAGAAGCGTGCCGAGCGAATCGGCGCCTTTGCCGGACGCCGCCCGCAGCTAAGAGTCGCGCTTTGCGACCGTGGTGTTGCGCTTTGCAACCGTGCGGCACCGACGATGCGGCGCCACGCGACCGTGTCGCCGAGGCGTGACGTACCCTCGCAGCGCCAGGGGATTGCGCAGCGTCCACGTCCAGGGAAGCCCCTCCGAGGAACGCTTGCAGGGCGATAGGACCTACCCTGACCTCCGTTGGCACGATGTTCGAATGCAACGGGCCCAGACGACTTCTAGCAACCACGCGCTTGAACGTACCGATGTACCTAGTAAGGCCACACGAACGCCCAATCACGCCCCCCTCGCGCCCTCCGCCCGCCGCGCCTGGTGACCCCACTGCCTTTCGAAGGAGACCCCCGGTGCGAATTTCCTCGCTCACGATCGCTCTGCTGCTCACCGCATGCGCCGGCACGCCGCCGCCGCCCCTCACCGCGCCCGCCCCGCCTGTCCCCGCAACCGCCCCGACGACCACGCCGCCCGTCGTCGCCGCCGAGGCGCACTACGCACCGAAGGCTCCCGTGCCGCTCGAGGAGTACTTCAAGGTCCGTCGCATCAGCAGTCGCAATGGGACTCAGATCTCGATCTCGCACGACGAGGCGCTCATCGCGTACCTGAGCGACGAAGGGGGGCGCGCCGACATCTGGGTGCAGCCGATCGCGGGCGGACCGGCGACGCAGATCACGCACGTCGACGGCTTCCTCCACACCGTCGCCTTCTCGCCGACCGAGGACAAGCTCGTCTACGAGGCCGACAAGGCGGGCGACGAGCTTCCGCACTTGTTCCTCACCGACGCGAAGGGCACCGCGCCCAAAGACATCGCTGCCGACTATCCCGCGGGCCGTCGCACGGATTTCGTCGAGTGGGCGAAGGACGGCAAGAGCTTCCTCTTCCTCTCGAGCCTGCGCGACGAGAAGCACCTCGACCTCTGCGAGTACGTGGTCGCGAGCGGGAAGGTCGAGCGCCTCTGGGAGGGCTCGGGCAAGCGTTCGCTCACCCAGGTGAGCCGCGATCACAAGCGCTTCGCGATCCTCGAGCAAAACCTCCGACGTCGACACGAACGTCTATCTCGCTGATCCCGGACACGCGAACGCGCCCGTGCTCCTCACGAAGCACGACGGCGAGGTGAGTTTCTCCGCCATGGCTTTCTCGAAGGACGGCAAGACGCTCTTGCTCACGAGCGACGAAGGGGGCGAGTTCGCCAGCCTCTACGCGATGGATCTCGGGAAGCCGGGTGCGGCGAAGAGAGTGATCGCGCACCCCGACTGGGACGTCGAGGACGCCGGCTTCTCGTCGACGTCGAAGTACTTCCACACGGTGACGAACGCCCGCCCGCTGCTCGTCGTGCAGGGCGATCACGACGCCCGCGTGAAGAAGGACCAGTCCGATCGCATCGTCGCCGGGCTGCAAAAGCGGAACGTGCCGGTGCACTACCTCGTGCTCGCCAACGAGGGGCACGGCTTCTCGAAGACCGAGAACAACCTGGCCGCCTACCGCGCGACCGATCGCTTCCTCGATCGCTACGTGTGGGGCGACACGTCGGCCGACGTCATCGCGAAGGACAAGTAGTCACCGAGTGACGTTGGCCACGCCTGCGCGGTCTATTCCCGTCGCCCGCGACGTTCGCGCCTACACGTCGTGTCCCCTCAGCGGATGTCTCGCGTCGGCGTGCACCGCATGCGAACCTTGGCCGCGATGCCCTCGGAGGATCACGCCACGATCGACCGGGCGCTCGACGCGCAGCGCGATCGGATCGCCCGCTACCAGTTTGCGCTCCGAGCGTTCAGCGCCGCCCTCTGGCTCGTCGCCGGGCTGGTCACCGGTCGCGAAGCGCTCTTCGCGATCGTCGGGTACCTGCTCGTCGCGACGGTCGTCCTCGCCGTCGGCTGGCGTCATCCCCGCGCCGTCCGCCGCTGGGGCTTCGGCACGGGAATCCCGGACATCGCGTTTCTCTTCCTCGCGCGCTACTTCGGGCACTTCGTCGCCGGCACGGACCCGGTGCGCGTCTACCTCCTGACGATCGCGGGCTTCGTCGTCATGGTCTTCGTGGGGCTCTTCAGCCTCCAGCGCGGCGTGATCCTCGTCTCCGCGCTGCTCGCCGTGGTGGGCTCCACGGTGTTGCTCGCGAAGGGCGGCGACTGGCAGGGGATCGCCGCCGCCGTCTTCGTCTGCACGGTCGCGGGGGCGCTCGGCTGGGTGCTCGTGGACTGGATCATCGGCCTTGTCTACGCCGCCGCGCGCGCACAAGCGGCGCGCGAGCGGCTCGGGCGCTACTTCTCCCCCTCGGTCGCCGATCGCATCGCCGCCCGGGGCGCATCCGCCGCCGCCGGCGAGCACCGCGAAGTGACGCTCCTCTTCTCCGACGTGCGCGACTTCACCGCGAGCGCCGAGACGATGGACAGCCCGCAGGTGGTCGCGATGCTCAACGAGTACCTGTCGCGGATGGTGGAGATCGTGTTCGCGCACGGCGGCACGCTCGACAAGTTCATCGGCGACGGCATCCTCGCGTACTTCGGAGCGCCCCTCGACCAGCCCGGCCACGCGCGGATCGCCGTGCAGTGCGCGCTCGACATGCTCGACGCACTGGAGGAGCTGAACCGCGTGCGCGCGCGGCGAGGCGAGCCCGCGCTGAAGATCGGGATCGGCATCCACACCGGGCGCGTCGTCGTCGGCGACATCGGCTCGGAGCAGCGGCGCGAATACACCGTCATCGGTGACGCCGTGAACCTCGCCTCGCGGGTCGAGGGACTCACCAAGCGCCAGGGGGTCCCCCTGCTCACGACCCGCGCGACCCGCACCGAGGCCGAGAGCGCCTTCGAGTGGACCGCGTCGGCGGTCGAAGAGGTGAAGGGGAAGTCGGCGCCGGTGGAGACGTTCGTCCCCGCGCGCAAATCACCGCTCGGAATACAATGATGCCCTCATGAATCTCCGCGACGCGAAAGCAGCCTCTGTCGGAGCGGCGCTGGGCGCGGTAGCGCTCATGAGCCTACGCGCGGGCCGGGTGGCCCTCTCTCACGCACGAGAGAACGCGAAGGTGAATGCGGGCGCAACCGAGCTCGCCGACCCAAGCCAAGCGGCGCATACGACAGACGGAGTCGGTGATGTTCCAGACCCCGCGATGGCGGCGAACGCGAACCTCTCCGAGCAGGTGCAGCGCTACAAAGAAAGACTAGAGGCGATTGCAGCGCAGAAGGCCGCGACCGAAAAGCAGCTCGCCGAGGCGCAGAAGAAGCTCGCGACCATCGCTGGCAAAGATGGATCGGCGCGGATTCGGAGCGAATATGACTTGTCACAGGAGGACTGGAAGAAGCTCGCCGCCGAAGGGACGGTGAAGATCCAAACCCCTTGCGATGATTCGAAAACGTACGACGTGGCCCCGAGCTCACTCACCGATATAGGACTCCCCGCGAGTGATGCGCAGCCGATTCACGATGCCCTGCACGACTCTTCGTGGCGTCTGTGGTCCGTCGTCCGGGCGCTGTGCGCGCAGGGGCTTCACGGGAACGTGCAGCTGGCCGAGGAGCTGGGGCCGGAGGCCTGCCGAGGGCTCATCGAACATATGGGACACAAGGATGGAGGGGACCTGGAAGAGCAGATTCGAATCACGGCCGAGATTCGCGCGGGGCTCATTCCCATGCCGCCAGATCCTGCATCGCTAGGCGTATACACCCAGCTCCTGCTGGCCCAGAGCGCCGAGTCTCAACTGATTGAGCAGCAGCTCACGAAGTCGATAGGGCCCGACGACGCGCAAGCGTTCGTCTATGGTGGAGTCGGGTGTTGGGAGCGCGTCACGAAGTCGGGTGGACCCCGATCAAAGGGGCAGCCGTAATGCGCTCGAGGCTCCCCGCTCCTTGACGCGCCGCTACGCCTACCTGCTGCTGCTCTGCCTCCTGGCGATCATCACGTACCTGGACCGCGTTTGCATCTCGGTCGCCGGTCCGCGCATCCAGGACGCGCTGCATCTCGGCCCGGAGAAGTGGGGCTGGGTGGGGACCGTCTTCCTCGTCGGCGTGACGCCCTCGCGAAGGTGGTCGGCGTCCCGTGGTCGCGGTGAGGCGTGGGGATGGCGGGCGCATTCCTGGCCGCCGCAGGCGGTCGTCGCGGCGGCGTTCTCCACGGGCCACGTCGCGGTCATCGTCGCTCTGAGTCTCGCCTACACAGGGATCACGCTCCAGCAGCCGCCGGTCCTCGCGGCGTGCCTGGACATCGGCGGGCTGCGCGGGGGCGCGGTCGTGGGCTTCATGAACACGGCCGCGGCGGTTGGAGCGGCGCTCTCGTCGGTGGTGTTCGGATACATCGTCAAGGCGACGGGTGACTACGACGCCCCGCTCATCCCGATGGCGGTGCTGCTCGCCGCCGGGGTCGCGCTGTGGCTGAAGGTCGACGTGACGCAGCGGATCGAGGAGTGACGACGGCGCGGCCGCGGAGCGTCCGACGCCCCGAGCGCGGTCGCGCCGCTCGAGGCGTCCGTCATCTCTGCGCGAGAAGATGGCGCGAGGGGTGCGCGAGAAGCCGCCTGTCTAGTTGGGCGAGACACAACCGGCAGCCACGCTACCGCTGCAGACGTTCGTGGTGCCATCGCACGGATACGCGTTGTTCCATGCGAAGCTCCCCGAGAGGGTCGGGGTCGCCGGCGCCACGGCAGGCTGGATGGTGAGGTCCTCCGACGTATAGGTCAGAGCGCCGCCACCGACGGTCGGAGCGGGGGTCACCGTCGTCCAGACCACTTTGGCATCGCTCCCCTGCATGGTGAAGTGACCCGAGTACTCCGAGCTCGGATACAGCGAATTCGTCATCGTGAATGAACAGCTCGGCGCGGTCTGCACGAAGGTCCAGGTGATCGGCTCGGTGATCGCGTGCAATCCCACCGGGCAAGTCGTGCTCACGATCTCGGTCGTCACGCTGTAGGTACCCGCGAAGCTGGAGCAGGTGTCGGCCGGTTGGGAGCCGCCGCTGGCGCCGTTTCCGCCGCACGCGATGACGAGGAGCAAGGGGGCAATCCCTGCGATCCCTCTCGCCCGGACGCGCGCGCGCGTCGTGTCTCCGGTCGGCTCGCGGAGCGTCTTCTCGATCCTGGTGTTCATTGCGTCCTCTTCGTTGCGCCCCGGCCGGCATCGATGCGGCCTGACGAACGACGACGCCGTGATGCACGGTTCGAGCCCGACCTGGACTTGGGTCGACGGAGCTCGTCGTTCGGGTCGTGGACGCTTCGCACGAGTTGCGCGTTCACGCAGCACCCACCGAGAGCACCCAGCGAGAGACGACGTGGAAATTCGCGGCGTTCGCCATCGGGACCGTAGGCCCGCGTCATGCACTTCCGAGCCCGTTGAGGGTCTCGCCATGAAACGCTGGTTCACGCTCGCCTTCCTCCTCCACTGGCTCGGTGGCCATGGCGGCACGAAGCACGAGGAGAGCGCGCGCGCTTCTAGCGCGACGCCGCAACTCCTGGCGTGGAGCGAGTCACCGCCCGCGCCGGCGAGTGCACGCATGCGCAGCGTTCCGCGGACGCTCTACTGGCGTGGAATCGAGGCGGTCCCAGCAAACGATGGGACGCTCCCCTCGAACAGCATCAAGCTCCTCACGCCCCTGGGCACGGGCGGGATGGGCACCGTCTGGCTCGGATTCGACCAGCAAGAACGTACCTACGTCGCGGTGAAGATGATTCTTCCGCACCTCGTCGAGAGCGCGGACATCGTCGGCCGGTTTCATCGCGAAATACGCATTCTCGAGCGGCTGCGGGGGAGGGGCTCCGTGAAGCTGCGCGCCGCAGGCACGGTCGATGGTCAGCCCTTCGCGGTGATGGACCGGGTTCCGGGGACGAGCCTCTCACGACGCATCGCGGGGGGTGCGTTGCTACCGATCCAAGACGTCTTCCATATCGTGAGTCAGCTTCTCCTGGCCCTCGCGGAGATTCACGCGGAAGGGATCACGCACCGCGACGTGAAGCCCTCGAACATCATGCTCAGCGGCGACGGGCTCGACGTGACGTTGATCGATTTCGGAGTGGCCGCTTCGAGGGACGACGTCGGCCTCCCGGGAGAGGGGGGAACCGCCGTCGGCACGGCCTCGCACATGAGCCCCGAGCAGCTGCTCGCCGAGGGGCACGGCGATGGGCGCGAGGATCTATGGGCTGCGGCGGTCGTCGCGTACGAATGTCTCCTCGGTCGACTCCCTTTCGCGGGGCCGAGCTTCGCGCTCGCGCAGATCCTCACTCGAGCGGACGCGCTCGCCCTTCCGACCGCCCTCCGATCGGATTTCCCGCCCCCTCTCGAGCGTTGGTTCGCGCGTGCCTTCGCGCGTGACATCGACGATCGGTTCGCTGACGCGAACGAAATGCGCGCGGCGTGGGAGAGCGCGACCAGCGAGCTCTCCCGTTTCGAGGGCTGTCCGAATGCGCCGCAACGAGAGAGGCTCGATCCGACCACGCCCGCGGATCGAGTCGCAACATCCCACGTCCGCGCGCGCCACCCGAAGACGTTGCCCGGATGCGCCTCGCTTGCGGTCACCGGCACGAAGTGCGCGGGCGAAATCTCGCCTCGCCGATCTGCGCGATAGGTTCTCGAGGCACGAGACTGTGGCGTCTACGCGCGTCGCTGGGCGAGCTTGCTGCGGAGGTCGCTCGACGTGGATGTGCGCGCCTACGCACTCTTCGAGTGCCCGACCTCCAGCCCCAGCAGGAGGCACTCACCCTTCCACGGTCGAGGCGTCGGCGAGACGCATCGGACTCGCGACCGTCCTCATTGGTCGCATCGTTGGCATCGACTCCGCCGTGGTGACCCATCCTTCACGAGCGGGCGCTTCTCCGGTAGTGCCCTCGCGCGGGTCTTCCGCGCGTTCGACGCGAGCCCCGCGCCGCCCGCGATCAGCACGAGCGCTCGACTTAACGCTCGCGGGCGGCGTTGCCATGACACGCTTGCCATGCCTTCGAATCGCCGACAGCGCCCGAAAGTGCCCCAAGTGGCGTCGAACTGCCCTTTCCCGAAGCGGAACGCTGCTTGCGTCACGGCTGGTATGCACCTCCTCTTGAACGCGACGCTCGGCATCGGCGCGGGGCTCGCGAGCGCGCTCCTCGTCGCGGGGTGCGGCGACTCTAGCCAGCCACCAGCGCCTGGCGCATGCCACGTCTCGGCGGGGGAGTCGTACTCGTACGTGGTCACGTTCCGCGCGGAGACGACGGGCGATCCGCGATGCCCCGACTACACGAACTGGGAGACCGCGAACTGCAGCTCCCTTCCCGCAAACACGTATCCGCCGGCATGGACCTTCGACGTCGACGCGGGGGCGATCACCCAGACGTCGTGCCTCGTGGGGACGGAATCGAACAGCGCGTACGTCGCGTCGACGTGCGCCGCCACGCTCGACTGGAGCAATTCGACGCTTGGTGGTTGCCCGGCGGAAGTCCACGAAGCCATCACGTTCGACGTGAATGGGGACTTCACGGGCACGATGCGCATCAGCGCGACATGCGCCGAGGACGGTGGGACGGATGCGGCGGGCGCGAGCGTCGTCTGCGTGTATCCGATCACGTCGATACAGCCGTTGGGGTAGCGCGGGGCAGATGACGAGACGGTCTCGTCCGTCTCTCAGCGCGATCTCTCCAGAACCGTGACTCGACCTTGCCGCGCGCCACTCTCGCGCCTGCACCGTCTTCCCGCGGCGGTTGCGTGATCGGAGTGGCGAACCATGGGCGGCGTGCCGCCAGAAGCACGGCTGGGGAATCACGACTCGCCGCGCAGCGCCACCGCTTCGAGTCACGGCTCGCCGAGTACTCCGATATCGGGTCCCCGACCCCACCTGGAGCCCGCACGCAGCGCTGCGCATGCGCGGCACCCGGGCTAGAACGGCATCACGGCTCGCTCCTTCGGTACGCGCACCTCGCTTCCGATGGCGAGTGGTCCGAGCGGCCGGAGCCGACCGTCCCTCCACACGATGAGCGCGAGGCTCGGGTCGTCCACGCTCGTGTCGAAGGTCACCGAGATACGCGTGGGGTCCCCGTCTTTCACGGCTTCGACCCTTATGAGCCACGGGCCTCGCGGTACGGCGTCGCCGACCCGGTACATGTGATCGGGAGCCCGATTGAGCCGCTCGATCTGAGTCGTGAGCAACGCGCCGCCGTCCGCGACCTCGAGCTCGATCGTACGCTCCCCGGTGCGCCGCACGACGTGGTTGTACGGGGCCATCGAGAGCAGCTGCACGGTCGCCGGCAGCGGCCCAGGGCGCCCGGCGAACCAGATCTCGCTCGCGAGGTAGAAGCCGACGAACGGATCGGAGAGGGCGAGCCCGACGACCCGCACCCCCGGGCGCGAAGGGAGCTCCGCCTCGCGGGCCGCTCTCAGCCCCGCTTCGGCCAAGGGGCCCGCAAACGCTGCGGTCGCGAAGAGTCGAAGCGGTGCGAGAGGGAACGTGAGGAGGCAGATGAGCACGAACGCCGGTCGCAACGGCCAGGCGAGCTCTCGAATGCGCCCTAGCGGGAGGCCTGCTCCGAGAATCACCCCCGCCCCCGCAGCCGCGGCGAGGCTCGGGAGGAACACCACTCGATCGCCCGGAAAGCCCGCGGCCGCTGGTAGCGCCGCGAGGACCGAGCCGATGAGGAGCCACCGGACGTTGCGCCGTGCGGACTCGTCGAGACCGCGACCCGCGACGAGAACGAGCGGCACGAAGGCGACGAGGGCGACAGCGCCTGCAGCGGCGTAGTAGAGCGCGACGTGGGGCGGGAAGAACGCGGCCACCTCGATCGACGCGCCGAGCAGCGCGCCCGCCGACAGAAGGAGAAGCCGGAGCGGTAGCTCGCGCGCGTACGCGAGCGGCGCCGCGAGCGGATCGAGGTAGGCCGACGACTTCGCGACGCCGTAGCCACCGAGTTTGTAGACGACCACGTAGCCGAGAAAGAGGAGCGCCCACGGCACGAGCGCCTTCACGCGATGAGAGCGCGCCTCGGTACGCCCGAACGTCTCATACGCGAAGAGGAAGGCGAAGAGACCGAGCGCCGATTCGCCGCACGAAAGGGCCATCGCGCCGAGGAGGAGCGCGCCGGCGTGCTTCGTGAGGCTGGCCGCCCGCTGCTCGCGAGCGTCGAGGTAAAGGAGGAGCGCCGAGAGGACGAAGATCGCGGTGACGCTGAGGTGGATGGCCGCGGCCCAACAGGCGACCTGGAGGTGGCACGGCGCAACGGCGAAGGCGAACGTCGCGAGCGCCGCTTCGCGCTCGGGGAGCAGCCGACGGAACAGCTTCGAGACGAGGACCAGCGCTCCGAGGAAGACGAGGAGCGAGACCAGATGAAAAGGAACCGGCGAGCGGCCGAACGCACGGTGCTCGGCGTAGAGAATCGCCGACGAGAGTGGCCGGAAGAAGCGCGCCGCGTGCCCGGCGTCCGACCACCAAGGATAGACGCAGCCGTCCCACCCGAGGCCGTTCGGCTCGATCTTGCCGGGACCGAACGAGTAGACGTTGAAGGGGTCCTGCGACGGGCCCGGCACCTGGCCGGCGATGCGGAGCGCCTGAAACTGGTCGTCGAAGGTCAGCGGTGCGGACAGGGCCGGCGAGGTCGCGAGGACCGCGATCGCGAGTGCGATCCACAAGGCGCGAGGGAAGCGCAGCATGTGGGCTCTTCGATAGGGAAAGGAGGGCTCGACGGCAATGGCACACGGGCCGTTGTCGCTCGCGCACTGCCCTTTGGAGTCACGACGCGGTCGGGCACCCCTTCGAGGACCAGGGCGCCCCGACTACTCCGGAATCGGGTCTCCGAGGATCACCCCCAGCTGCAGCCCGACCTGGACCCGGAACGAGTTGAAGACCGACGTGTCCCCCCACTGGAGCGCGGGGATCGAGTGCTCGATCCCGACCTCCGCCCCCAGCAGGAAGCGCCGCGCGAGCCGCCCCTGCACCAGAGCGGACACCGAAGGCGCAACCGCCCACGCGAGCGAGGACGTCGTCGGCGCCGGCGCGGAGACGACCGTTCCGCCGTTTACGATCAATGCCGACGACGACGCCCCATGAAGCCACCCCGCCTGGACGACGAGGGCCGCGGCGAACCCGGCCCACAGCTGCCCGTGCTCCGCGGCCGAGCCGATCGCCAGCTTCCCGCCGGCGCGGAACGTGTCGATCGTCGGGCCCTCTCCGGCGCGAACGACGCGCGACCACCCGATGTCGACGATCGGCTCGAGGTGCTCGCGAAGGAACCACGCGCCGCCGAGGAGATCGGCGCCGTAGTCCGAGGTGGCGTTCTTCGCCGCGAGCCCCCACACATTTCGCTCGCCGACCCCCAGCCACCCGCGTGCCGGCTCGGCGTGGTCGCCCGCTGGTGCAGGCGCGTCTTCCGCCAGCGCCGCGCAGGACCAAAGCAGGACGAGCGCGGCGACGCTGGTTCCGAGCGAGAGCTTCATCGCACGGTTGTACGTAGGCGCTCGCGTCGACGCCACAACGTCGGCAATTTCCAGGCAGCGCCCCCCAAGGCTCTTCTCGCCTCCAGGATCGGCGTAAGCCGTCCGGGTGACATGCAGGCGGCGCGTCGTCGAGCTAGAGACAAACATCAGAACCCGCTCCATCGACGGGCGCCCGATTCGGAAGCTCGTCTACTCGTGGCACGTGGCCGTCGTGCGCGCGACCTTAGGAATCTGTGCATGACCGCCTGGGGAAAAACCGAGCGACTCGCGGCGGGCGATCTCTGGATTCGCGACTTCCGCTGTTGGGGCGAGAAGCGTCCGTTCGTGAAGGAGGAGGCTCGGGACGTCGGGGGCGCGCCGGGGCCGCTCGCGAAGGGGGACGCGCGGGACGTCGCCGTCGAGCTTCCGCGACTCGGCGCGCACGTACGCTCGTGCGGGCGCGACACCTTCGTGGTCGATGCGACGGCGATCGCCATCCTCTGCGCGGACGCAACGTACTTTCGCGCGTCGCCCAGCGCCGCTCCGCAGACGAGCACGCTGCTCACACTCTCGGGCGAGCTCGCCGAGCGGCTCGCGCGCGCGAAGTGCCGAGTCGAGGTATCGCGCGCATCGGCCGCCGCGCACGAGAAGATCCTCGCGTCGGCGAGCCCACTCGAGCTGCACGAACGCACGCTCGCGCTCGTCGAAGCGATCGCCGTCGATGCCGGCGAGCCCTCGTCCGGGCTCGCGGGCGGTCGCTCGCCGCCACCTTCGTGGAAGCGACTCGCGACGCAAGTGCAATACGTCCTCGCGACACGCTACGCCGAGGCGCTCTCACTCGACGACGTCGCGCGCGCCTGCGCGGTCTCTGCGTTCCATGCGGCGCGCGTCTTCCGCGCGGTGACCGGCCGCTCCATTCACCAGCAGCTCGTTCGCGTGCGCATTCACCATGCGCTCTACGAGCTCTCGGCCGGCGCCGGGGCGCTGACTGCCGTGGCCAGGCGCGCGGGCTTCTCCTCGCACAGCCATTTCACGAGCACATTTCGGCGTGTCCTCGGCGTCGCCCCCTCCGAGATCGCCGCGAGCCCGCGCGCGCTTCGAGCCGCGATGACGCGAAGGCTCTAGTCGCTCACGCGAGCGCGCCCCTCCGAGAGGTCGCCATCGTTCGAGCAGGATTTCGACAGCGCACCGCTGCGCGCCCGTCCATACGATTCGGATGAAAGCGGACCACCGTCCCCCCGCGAGGATCCTGCGATCGATGCAGCTCCGTCGCTTCGCGAGCCTTTCGTCCGCGCTCGCCGTAGCGATCGTCGGGGGCACCGGGACCCTCGGCTTCGTGTCTTCGGCGACGCCGTGGGTCCTCACCGTGCACGCGGTCGTGGGCTTCGCGTTCGTGGCGTTCGTCGCGCTACACGTCGCGCACAACGTGGGTCCGCTCCTGCTCGCGGCCGTCGCCAAGCGCCGGCGTGTGCCGAGCCTTGCGCTCGTGATTGCGTTCGCGCTCGTCGGCGGAGTCGCCGCGCTCGCGTACGCCGATGTTCCCCCCGTGCATTCGCTCCTCACGTGGGGGAAGCAACGACGCGAGAGCGGACTCCCTCCGAAGACGACGTACACGACGATCGCCCTCGAGGCACACGGCGAGGGGCCGACGCTCTCGATCGACCTGAAGGCGGGCAGCGCGTTCCATTTCTTCGATGCAGCGCACGGGTACGACATGACGCCGCAGATCGCCATCTGGGTCGAAGACGAGGATGGGCGGTACGTCGAGACGCTCTACGTCACGCACTCGGAAGCGACGGGTGAGTATTCTCCCGTGCGCGACGGCGAGATCGTCCGGCGCCCCGAGGCACTCCCCGTCTGGGGGCATGCGCGCGGCGTCCAGGCGGCCGACGGGCTCTTCGTGCCTTCGCGCCAGGCACCGCTCCCCGACGTCGTCACGGCCGCGAGCCCGCTCGAGAGCGCATACTTCGTGACCCCAGCGAGGACGACGCTGCGGCGGTTCGCAGTGCTCGTCGAAGTGAGCAACGCGTGCGACTTCAACGACTACTACCGGCGCGACTCCTATCCGGACGACCCCGTGTATTCGGGCGATGGTTTCCCGGCGCAGCCTTCAGCGGTCTATCGCGGGTTCGTGGACACGGAGTCGGAACGGCGGTTCGTCGTGTTGGATCTGGTGGGACACGGACATGTGAGCGGGAGGGACGGGAAGATTGACCCGGATGTGTCGCACATGACGACGGGGTTGCAGATCGTGGATCGCGTCGTCGTGGAGGTACGGAAGCCGGGACGATAGGTTCACCCATCGCGCGAGCCACTCACGTCTTCGTGAACGTACCGCTCGACTGGTCCTGGCAAGCCTCGGTCCCCCCGTCCGCCAGCGTGACGGCGTCGTCATCGGTGGAGGCCTCGACGAGCGTCGTCCCACTCGGGCTCAGCGTCAGGGTGTGCGTGATCGTCGTGACGACGCTCGCGACGCCAGCGACGGTCACGCTGCAGGGCTCCCCAGGGGCGGCCGATGCAACGTTCCCCGACACCGTGTAGTTGAGGACGCAGCCCGTCGGTAGCGTCTCGACGAGCGTTCCGCTCGTCGCGCCAAGCACGATGACGCTCGTCCCGGTGATCGCGAGGGTCGACGTCTTCAGCGGGCAGATGACGACGTCCGTGCCCGTCCGAGACCACGACCCGACGAACGCCGAGGCCGTCGACGAAGCGTCCGTCGCGGCGGAGGAGTCCCCCGCGCCCCCGCTGTCCCCCGGCACCGAGGAGTCCGTGCCGGCACCCGGCCCCGCGTCGTCGCCCGGCGTCGTCGGAGAGCTCGAGCTCAGACAGCCGACGAGGCACGCGCACGAGAAAGCACCCACCACTCCACCCCGACCGAAGCTGGGCATGCGGCCTCCTATTGGACCGTGAGCTTAACCCTCAGGGTTCGAGGAGGCGACCCCCCGAAGACGCTTCGGGGCATGCGCGGAGCTCCGCCTTCACGCGGTCGAGGTCCCGGAGCATGAGTCGGTCGAGCGGCCCCCCCAGAGCCCTCGGGGTTGGGGAGCGTCGTGCACGCTTCCCCTCCCCCCTCGTCATCCGCGAGCTCTCACTGAATCCTCGGGCACTTCGGGCACCCACCCCCGCTGCTCCCGATTCCACCGCTACCGCCGCTGGAGCTCCCTCCGCCGACGACGCGCCCCGCATCCGGCGGAGTCGTCGACGCGCAGTACTGCCCACCGGGCGGACCGGCCGGCGCTTCGCCGGGGGGGCATGTGATCGACTGCTCCCAGCACTGGCCGGTGGAGCTCCAGACGCCGGGGGCGTCGCCGTTGGTCGCGCAGCCCGAACCGCGTGCTCGAGCTCAGGTCGCACGAGGCGCCCGTCCCGCACCCCGCGTGGTCACCCATCCCACCGAATCCGATGCACGAGTCGCCCACGGCTCCGACGGCAGTGCATGTCCCAGCGGCGCCGCAGAAGCACCGATGGCGACGGCAGGCTCGACGGTGCTTCGCTGGACGCCGGCCTCCACCGCCGCGAGGCAGCCGCTCGCGTCGTACGCGAGGCTGTCCTCGGCGCAACAGGGGGCGATGTTGTCGCAGATGGCGTGGGCGAATCCGAGCGCGAACGCGCCGTTCGATCCATCGACGTTCTGCACGATGCCCCCGCAGGAGGACGCGCCGGCCAGGAGACCGGCGGCCGCGGCGGCGAGGACGAGGCATCGGGAGAAGGAAAGGCGACGGCTCATGGGTGCGAGGATGGACGTGCATCCGCGCACGTCGATGGCGAAGGGGCGTGTCACCCGAATGGATGACGAGACGCACGGGACCTCGGGCGAGCGTCTCCGATCGGCGCCCCCCAAGAAATCGACGGCCCCCTTTTACAAAGCGTCCGCCTCCTCGCGTTCATACTCTCAGGAGCCACCGGGCACGGCTCCGCAGACCCCTTGCGCGAGCCCGCCCGCTCGCATTCCCGTTCCGAACGAGGCATTCGTCATGAAACGTCGCCGCTTCCTTCCCTTCGCTCTCTTCCTCGCGGGGTGCTCGTCCAGCCTGGGCGACGCCTCCTCTCCCCCGGCCCCCCTGGCGTCGATCAAGGGGACGCTTTCGGTTTCGAGCACGGTGCAGGCGACCGCGCCGGCGGGCTCGATCCGGATCGAGCTCGCCTGGTTCACACCGAACAGCGCGGCCGTTCGAATCGCGTCACAGAACGTCCCGGTGTCGACGCAGCTCCCCGCGCAGTTCGAGATCGGGCTGACCGGCGCCCCCCCCGCGCAGGCGGTCTGGACACCCGGCAACTTCACCCCGTCGGACCTCTTGTGGACGACGCTGCACCTCCCCGCGCCCGCCGCCGGGCAGAGCTTCGCCATCGGGCAAGTGCTTGCGTACGAGGACCTCAACGGCAACGGCGTGCTCGACATGGTGGGCGTGGACGCGACGTCGGCGCCGGATCGAATCGTCGCCGCGGATCTCGGGCACATTCTGTTCAGCGCGGGCGGCTACGGTCGGGTGTCGTACGGCGCGCCCGATGGGTACGTGCACATTCAGGCCGGCGACGACGACGGCGGCCTCGCGAGCGCATGGCAGCCGCTGGCGACGACCCAGATCAGCGTGGGCGAGACGAACGACGCCTGGAACCTGATGATGTGCACCAACTTCAACCCGCTGCTCGAGAGCACGGACATGTTCGGGTCCTCGTGGATCGGCGTGCAGAGCTTCTTCGATGCGCCGGTCTGGACGAGCGACGTCCTCCTCCCCCCCGCGAACCAGCCGCTCCTCAGCTGCTCGCCGGGCGGAACGCAGTTCTGCATCGACGCATGCCCGGCGCCGAACAAGCAGTTCTACGTTTGCCAGTCGTACGACACGGACGCGAATCCGGCGGCGCTCAACGATCCGTACTGCGAAGGGCGCTTCGGCCCGATCCAGCAGTGCTTCACGATGCCGAGCGCGCCGCCGGCGGGGTGGCCGTGCACGTACACGCCGAACGTCGACTGCGCCCCCGACCCGCAGTACGACCGCTGCGCTGGGGAGACCTTCCCCCCGGAAGACGGCGGGCTCCCGCCCCCGAGCGACGGCGGCGGGTTCTCGGGTGACGGTGGCGTGCTCTCGGATGACGGTGGCGTGTTCTCGAGTGACGGTGGCGTGCTCTCGGGTGACGGTGGCTGACGCGACTCGATGACCGACGGACTGTCCAACCCGGAGCTGATCGAACTCGACCGGCGCTATGGCTTCTACCTTCGTCGGCGGTGCCGCGTCCTTCTGCGGGACGCGGCACTGGCCGACGATGCGATGCAGGAGATCCTGATGAAGCTCCTTCGCCACGGCGCCGCGTTTCGCGAAGCTCCTCACCCGATGCGCTGGCTGTACCGTGTGACGGACCACGCCTGCATCGATCTGCTTCGGCGCGGACGACGGTCGCGGCAAGCGTCGCCGATCGAAGACGCAGAGGATCTCGCCCACCCGGGCGTGGCTCCCGACATGCGCCGCGCCGCGCTCGACGCCTTGGCGCTCCTCGACGAAGAGGAGCAGAAAGTGGCTGTGATGACCTTCGTGGACGGGATGACCCAGCAAGAGATCGCCGACGAGCTCGGGTACTCGCGCGTCACGATCAACAAGCGCGTCGCGGCGCTCCGGGAGCGCCTGGACGCGGTCGCGCTCCGAGAGAAGGGATCATGAGCGCGCATCCGGCCAGCTACGCGCTCGACGGGCACGCCGCCGGCGATCACGACCCCGAGGTCGCGGCGCACATGGCGACCTGCGAGGTGTGCCGCTCCTACGTGGAGCGGTCGATCGCCGCGGCAAGAGACGCCCCCGCCTCCGCGGCGCTCGCCCGTGTGCTGGCCGCGCAAGTCGCCGCCCCGCCACGCACGGCGCGGATCGTCCGGATCGCATACGCGCTCGCGCCGCTCGCAGCCGCCGCGGTCCTCGTGCTCCTCCTCCGCCATCCGGCGCCGACCCCACCCGCGACCTCGTCGTCGTCCCCGAGCGTCGCCGGCTCGGTGCAGTTCAAGGGGGGCCTCCAGATCGCGATCGTCCGCGAGCGGGGGACCGACCAGGAGCGCTTCGCCTCGGTCGTTGCGGTCCGCCCCGGCGATCGCTTCCGCGTCGAGGTCTCCCTCGATCGCGAACGCCCCGTGACCGCAGGCGTGCTCGCGAGCGACGGGTCGTGGCTCACCGTGCTGGCCCCGGCGCTCCTCACTTCCGGCACCCACCTCTCGGAGCGCGCCGCCGCGGTGGACGATCACCCGATCGACGGCGTCGTCATCGCCGGGGCTCCGGCCGACGTGGAACGGGCACGCGCGACACGGGACTTCACCGGGGTCACCGTCCTGGCGATTCACCCGGAGCGTTGAAATGCCGCGTCGCTTCGCCAGCGTTCTCCTCTTCCTCGTCGCGCTGCTCGCGGCTTCGCGGGCGTCGGCCGACCCGCTCCGCATCGTCATCGCCGCGAGCCACACGCTGGGGCGCACGGGCGAACGTCCGCTCCGGTACGCCGACGACGACGCGAAGAACGTGCGCGACGTGTTCGTACGCCTCGGCGGGGTTCTCCCGGAGCGTGCCGTTCTGCTCGTCCATCCGTCCGCCGAGGAGGTCCTGCGCGCGATCGACCACGCCGCGAGTCTCGCCGCCGGGCAGCCCACCGACCAGGTGTCGGTCGTCTTCTATTTCAGCGGCCACGGTGATCGCGAGTCGATCCACCTCGGCGAAGAGCGGCTCCCGATCGACGTCATCGAAGCCCGTCTCCGACAGGTGAACGCCGGACTCCGGATCGTCGTCCTCGACGCCTGCCGCACCGACGAGGGGCGCCCCAAGGGGTTCGCCGACGCCGATCCCTTCGCGGTCGCGCTCCCCTCGACCGAGCCCGCGCTCGGAACGGTGCGCTTGCACGCCTCGGCCGACGGCGAGGCGGCGCAGGAGTCGGACGAGCTCGCAGGAGCGGTGTTCACCCACTACTGGGTCAACGGCCTCCTCGGCGCGGCCGACACGAACGGTGACGGGCAGGTCACGCTTGCCGAGTCGTACGACTACGCGTACCAGCAGACCCTCTGGCGCTCGTCGCTCTCGTCCGGGGTCGCGCAGCGCGCTTCGTCGCGGATCGATCTGCACGAGGCCGCGCCGCTCGTCCTCACGCGAACTCGGCAGTCGAGCGCGGTCCGTTTCCCACTCTCGGCAGACACGCACTACCTGGTGTTCGGCGTCGGGTCGCAGAGCGTCGTGGGGGATCTGTGGGGGTCACCCGAGCGTCGCGCCACGCTCGCGCTGAAGCCGGGGCACTACATCGTGTACCGCCGCGGCGGCGCCGTCTCGAGCGCGGCGGACGTGACCGTCGGGCACGACGAGATCCGCGACCTCTCGACGAACGACTTCCTCCCCGTGCCGGAGGAGACGCTCGCGCGCAAAGGGGGAGACGTCGTGCTCCGTCCGAACGAGCTGAGCGTGGGGTACGCGGTCGAGAGCACGAGCCGGCTCGTCGCGCTGGGCCAGGTCGTCGACGTGCGCCTCCTGCACGCGTGGGAAGGATGGGCCTTGGGCGGCGGAGTGCACGCGGGCGCGGGCGCGCTGGACACGTCGTCGTGGAACACGACGCTCACATGGATCGGCGGTGAGGTGCTGGTCGAGCGGCGGATCCGGCTCGGCTGGCCCACGCTGCGCGTCGGGGGCGGCGTGACCGCGGAGTACGTGTGGCAAGCGCTGGTGCGCGCGGACGCGGCAACGCTCGCGGGCACGCCGTACGCGACGAAGGAGAGCTCGCGGAGCTTCCTCGCCGGTGCGCGCGCGACCGTCGGAGCGCGGTTCCCCGTCACGAGTCGGGTCTGGGTCGATGTCGAAGGGCGCGGGGACGTGCTCGCGACACAGATCGCGGGTGCCGGAGCGGTGGTCGTGAGGGGCGCGGGTGGCGCGCAGGTCGGGGTGGCGTTCTAGCCGCGATCCCCGGCGGCTCAGGCCCACGCGAGACGCATCGCGAGCGACGACGCGGTGAGCATCCTCGGGATCTCCGTCACGTACGCTTTCGTGCAGAAGAGCGAGATACCGACCTGGTAGACGCCGCGGAACCCTGCGCGCCAGTACGAGATCGGACACATCGCTTGTCCGACGATCTCGACGCGCGCCTCTTTCGGTCCGAGCTTGATGACGGCGATGTCGCCCCCCTGGAAGAGGCGGTCGTAGAGCTTGCGCGTGTTCGCGAGCGCAACCCACGGGGTCACGCCGGCGGTCTTCGCGGCGCGGAGCATGGTTCCGAGGAACGTCCCTTGAACGTGCGCACCGACGGCCGTACCGATCTCGAATGCCTCGGCGGGGCTGAACCCGAGCGCGTCGCAGGCATTGTAGTGAGCGACACCGACCTCGATCGCGAGCCACTGCGCCGCGATGTTCGAAAAGATCGTCTCGCGGTGTTTCGGATCGAGGACCTTCGCGTAGTCCGCGGATCGGCCTCGCGCTTCGATGGACCGCAGCGAGGAAGCGATGAGCGTGCTCCGCACGTGGGTCACAGGCGGCGCTGCACCTTGCGGGTGATGAAAGGGGACGAACACTTCTTCGACGGACATCCGCGGATTCCCCAGCCTTGGGCCAGCGTAGTCGAAGTGCTTCGTATTTCGAGTCCGGTCGCGCTTGCGCTGCGCCCAACCTCGACCCTACGTGTAAGAAATGCGTGAAGAGGACAGACCGTCGGGCCCGCGAGAAGCCTCCACGACGGAGGGCCTGCCCGTCGCCCCCTCTCTCGGTCCGACGCTCGACGCCATTCACGCCCCCGCGCGCGTCACGGGCATCGACCGGCGCGTGCTGGTGATCTGCGCGCTCTCGATCGGCGTCGCCTTCGCAGCCGGCCTCGTCGCTCGGATCCTGACGGGGCTCATTGGCCTCATCACCAACCTCTCGTTCTACGGTCGCTTCGACACGTCGTTCGCTTCGCCCGCCGGGAACCACCTCGGCCCGTTCGTCATCGCCGTACCGATCGCCGGCGCGATTCTCGTTGGCTTCATGGCGCGGTACGGGTCGAAGGCGATTCGTGGGCACGGGATCCCCGAAGCGATGGAGCAGGTGCTCTTCAACCAGAGCCGCATCCCCGCGCGAATGACGTTTCTGAAGCCGCTGTCGGCGGCCATCGCCATCGGAACGGGAGGACCATTCGGGGCCGAAGGGCCCATCATTGCCACAGGGGGCGCCCTCGGCTCGCTCGTGGGCCAGCTGCTGAAGACGACGCCGGACGAACGAAAGACCCTCCTCGCGGCCGGCGCCGCCGCCGGGATGGCGGCAACCTTCGGGAGCCCGGTGTCGGCCGTCTTGCTCGCGATCGAGCTCCTTCTCTTCGAGTACAGGCCGAGGTCGATCATTCCCGTCGCGCTCGCGACCGTGACCGCGACGGGAGTTCGCATCGCGCTCGCCGGGGCCGCCCCCGTCTTTCCCATGCCCGACCTGGCGCCGCCCACCGGCGCCGCTCTCGCTTCGTATGCATTGATTGGCGCGATCGTCGGCGCAGCGTCGGTGTACGTGACGAAGCTCGTGTACCGGGTCGAAGACGCCTTCGAGAAGCTCCCCGTGCACTGGATGTGGTGGCCTGCGATCGGCGCCGTGGTCGTGGGCGTCTGCGGGTTCGTGTCTCCGCATACGCTCGGGGTCGGCTACGACAACATCGAGCACATCGTCTCCGGTGAGCTCGCCGGCAAAGCGATGATCGTCCTTTGCGCGGTGAAGCTCGTCTCCTGGTCGATCTCGCTCGGAAGTGGGACCTCGGGAGGAACACTGGCCCCGCTCTTCACCATCGGCGGCGGGCTCGGATCGGCGCTCGGCCTCGTGCTGTCGAGAGTCGCGCCGGGGCTGGCCGTCGACGTTCGCGTGGCGGCGCTCGTCGGGATGGCCGCCATCTTCGCGGGCGCGTCGCACGCGCTCCTCGCGTCGGTCGTCTTCGCGTTCGAGACCACCCGGCAACCGATGGGGCTACTCCCGCTCCTCTGCGGGTGCACCGTCGCGTACCTCGTCTCGTGCCTGCTCATGAAGAACACGATCATGACCGAGAAGATCGTACGAAGGGGGCAGCGGGTTCCCAGCGAGTACGCGGCGGACTTCCTCGAGACGGTCCTCGTGCGCGACGCCATGGCGCGCACGGTCGTGACGCTCGCATCCGACGACACCGTGGGAAGCGTTCGGCCGTGGCTCGCGTCGCACGAGACGGCGGCTACCCATCAGGGGTTCCCGGTGCTCGATGGCGACCAGCTCGTCGGCGTCGTCACGCGAAGGGACCTGATGGACCCGAGCGTTCCGCTGGACACGACGATACGGGGGCTCGTGAAGCGTCCACCGGTGACGGTCCACGAAGGATCGTCGCTGCGCGAGGCGGCCGATCAGATGGTGCAGGCCGGAGTCGGGCGGCTCCCCGTGCTGAACGACGCCGGGGGGAACACGATCGTCGGAATCGTCACCCGGAGCGACGTGCTCGGCGCGCACCGGGCGCGCCTGGCGGGCGGCGTCCCGCAGAGCTCGACCTTCCCGGTCGCGCGCGCGAGAGAGAGCGCATAGACGTCACGTTCGCGGGTCGTCCTCGACCCGGTACCCCTTGAGCCCGACGCGCTGGAGATACCGGTAGAGCGTCGCGGGGGAGAGCCCCAGGAGCCGCGCGGCGGTGTCGCGCGCTCCACGCGCGCGGTCGAGCACGCGTGCGATGTGCGCTCGCTGGAAGTCGAGCACAGCGCGCTCGAGGTTGCACTCGGCGTCGTTCGCGAAGTCGGGCGCTGCAGGCGAAACCTGCGGAGCGGTCGCCGCCTCCACGAACAGCGTCGACACCGGCGCGACGCCGAGCTCCGTGGGGAGATCGATCGGGGTGATCGTCTCGTCGGACGCGAGGATGACCGCGCGCTCGATCACGTTGGACAGCTCGCGCACGTTGCCGGGCCACCCGTAGCTCACGAGGATCGCCATCGCGTCGGGAGCAATCGCACGCACTCCTTTCCGCTGCGTACGCGCGTGCGCCGCGACGAAGTGAGTCGCGAGGGCGGGTACGTCATGGCTCCGCTCGCGCAGCGGCGGAACGCGGAGCTGCACGACCTGCAATCGGTACAGCAGGTCCTGCCGGAAGCGCCCCTCCTCGACCATCTTGCCGAGGTCACGGTGCGTGGCGGCCACGATCCGTGCGTCGACGCAGATGCCCCGATCCGCGCCGACCGGGAGGATCTCCTTCGTCTCCACGGCCCGAAGCAGCTTGGCTTGAACGGGCGCGGACAGCTCACCGATCTCGTCGAGGAACAGCGTACCGCCCGACGCCGCGCGAAAGAGTCCATCGCGCCGTCGATCGGCGCCCGTGAACGCGCCACGCTCGTGGCCGAAGAGGTAGCTCTCGACGAGCGTGTCGGGGATCGCGCTGACGTTGAGCGTGACGAACGGGCCGTCGGCGCGCGCGGAGCGCTCATGGACCGCGCGGGCCACGAGCTCCTTCCCGGTACCGCTCTCGCCGACGATGAGGACGTTGCTCGACGAGTCGGCGACCTTCTCGATCATGTCGCACAGCTCGTTCATCGCGCGTCCGCCGCTGCGCAGGAGCGCGAGCGCGTCGGCGTCACCGCGGAGCAGCGTGCGGAGGCGAGCGTTCTCGCGACCGAGGCGCCGGTACTCCGCGATGTGCTCGACCTTCTTGAGCAGATCGGCGAGCGACAGCGGCTTGAGCACGTAGTCGTGTGCGCCGCGGCGAAGCGCTTCGACGGCGGAGTCCACGGACGCGTATGCCGTCATGATGAGCACGACCGTCTCGGGAGACGAGGCGCGAACGGTGTCGAGCACCGTGAGCCCGTCGATGTCCGGCAGACGCAGGTCGCTGATGACGAGATCGAACGAGCGCTGACGCAGCTCGCTGAGCGCGTCGCTCCCCTTCTCGACGGCGGTCACGGTGTGGCCTGCGCGCGCCAGGTAGCGCGTGATGTTCGCGCAGAGGGTCGATTCGTCCTCGACGACCAGGATCCGCTCAGGCATCACGCGTCACCGTGCGCGGCGGGGAGCGAGATCGCAACCTCCGTCCCGAGCCCAGGCGCGCTCTTGATCGTGAGGGCGCCGCCAATCGAGCGCACGACGTTGTCGCAGACGGCGAGGCCGAGACCGGTGCCGCGACCGCCCGGCTTGGTCGTGAAGAGCGGCGCCTTCACCTTGGCGAGGACGTCGGGGGTCATGCCGTGACCGGTGTCGCGTACGCAGAGGTCGACGAACTCGTCGCGCGCGCGCGCCGAGATCGTGAGCGTGCCTCCGTCGGACATCGCGTCGCCCGCGTTGATCATCAGGTTCACGAGGACGAGAACCAGATGGTCTTCCACCATCCGCACGGGCGGGAGATCGGGAGGTACGTCGACGGAGAGCTTTACCTTCTGCCAGCGGGGATCATGCAACACGAGGCGCGACGAGTCGGCGATGGCGCTGGCGATCGACACGTCCGTGACCTCCTCACGACGACGTCGGGCGAAGTCGACCATCTCGCGCAGCGTGCGGCTCATCCTCGCGACATGGCGGCGCAGGACGTCGAGCGACTCCCGGAAGCGCGCAACGTCGTTCTCCCCCTCGAGTAGCTCGAGCTCCGTGCTCAGCGAGGCGAGCGGGTTGCCCATGTCGTGCGCGAACCCCGCCGCGAGCACCCCGAGCCCGGCCATCTTCTCCTGGTGGCGCACCTGCGCTTCGAGGAGCACAGCGACGGCACGAGCCTCCTCGAGCTCGCGCGTCCGTTCGCGCACCCGCGCTTCGAGCGCGACCACGTCATCCTGCATGCGGCGGTCGCACTCGAGGCGTGCGTGGCGAATGTGAAGGAACGACCACGTCCCCAGCAGGAAGGCCGTCCCGACGCCGCGCGCGACGTGAAGATAGTGCAGCGTTCCATCGCTGAGCCCCGCGAGCATCGTTCGCTCGAGGACCTCGTAGACGAGGAAGATGGCCCCTACGATCAGGGCCCCTTGGAGCGCGATCCGGAGCCACAGGCGCCCCCAGAAACCCCACACGGCCGGGACCGTCGTCGCGTGAAACACCTCGACAGCCCGCGCCATCTCGTCCCCTTCTGCGACGCCCGTGCCCGGAGCGATCGCAGAAGAAAGAGAGCGCATTTCCGTCGTGGCGCGCATGGTTTGCAGGGGCTTCGGCGCGGTTTGCGCTCTCGAAAGTGAGAATGCTCGAGACTGCCCTCACTTCGCCGGGGGCAAGAGGACCTCGTCGATGACGTGGACGATCCCGTTCGAGGCCGGGATCGAAGCGATGATGTTGGCGTCGTTGATCGAGACCTTCCCATCCTTCACGTGCATGGTCGCCTTCGCGCCATCCGCCATGCTGAGCACCTGGCCGTCGTGAAAGTCCTTCTGCCGGTAGGTGGAGACGGTCACGTGGTACTTCAGGATCTCCTTCAGATTGGCCTGTTTCTCGGGCTTCAGGAGCCCCTCGACCGTCCCCTTCGGCAGCTTGTCGAAGGCGGCGTTGGTCGGTGCGAAGACGGTCAGCGGGCCTGAATTGGACACCGAGTCGATGTAGTCGGCGGCCTTGAGAGCCGCGACGAGCGTCGTGTGATCCTTCGAGCCGGCCGCGATGCTCACGATGTTCGTCGGGTCGGCGGGAACCGAGGGGGCCGCTTGCTGTTCGGCGTTTGCGGTCTGCGAGCCGGCGGACGCGGGGTCTGGCTGCGTAGCGCTCCCCTTCGGGGACGGTTGGTCGCACGCGGCGAGCGCCGCCACGGCGATGAAAGCTGCGAATCGACGAATTCGAATCATGGATCGTCCCTCCGGCAATGCTGCGTTCACGTGGCTGCAGTGCCACGCTCAGGTTCTCTTCCGGCGCTCCGCTTCGATCGCCCGCGGGAAGAGCACGTCGTTCTCAAGCTCGATATGCGCGCGCAAGTCGGCGACCAGCTCACGTAGTCCGTCGTAGAGCGCCGCGTGAGTCGCGGATGCTCCCGAGGGGGGCGTGAAGTT
>Ga0302196_10000716_pt1 | contig 31465 bp, 32 predicted proteins | sample II_Bog_N1_3_FD_198794 | JGI IMG/M metagenome (GOLD analysis project Ga0302196, IMG submission 198794) | Peat permafrost microbial communities from Stordalen Mire near Abisko, Sweden - II_Bog_N1_3 | ecosystem: Environmental > Terrestrial > Soil > Wetlands > Peat | place: Sweden: Abisko...
GACCTCCCACCGGGGGAGGTCGAAAAGCGCACACGGCGAGCAGGCGTCGTGTGCGCTACGAAACGAGTACCAGGATGTTGAGGTCGGACGGCATGACTCGCATAGTGGCTTTATTCTGACACGTTCCGAGGTGTGGGGACAAGTACCCCGGGGACGGCTGAGTCATCCGACGGGCTGTCCTGGGATGACAGAGGGGGAACGCAGGGCCGCTGAGCGCTTGGGGGTGGGCGCATCCGGTCACCGACGGTGCGTGCCATGCCACTCGGGTCCGTGACGCTGGACCGACCTGGGCCCCGTGTCACGAAACGTTCATCTGGGTGTCACCTCGTTGTATCGGAGCCGGGGGCAAAATGACTCCGTTCTGGGGAAGCGGAGGGAGCGGTGGTGGACGAACGAAACGGCTGGCTCCCTGATCCGTCCGGCCGCCATCAACTACGGCACTTCGTGAACGGCCAGCCGACCAACTGGGTTAGTGACGGAGGTCGTGTCTCCGACGAATCCACGACGCCGCCAGCACCGCCTCCGGCCCCGCCAGACGTACCGTCGATCCCGAGCAGCGTCGCCCCCGCCAGCCACGCCGCTCCGGCCCTGGCTGCCGCAGGCTGGCTGGCCGACCCCTCCGATCCCAGCCAGCTCAGATATTGGGATGGGAACCAGTGGACGGTCCACAGGGCGGTCATGCCCACGACACCCGCGGCTCCCGTGTCACCGGCAGCGCCACTCCATGCGCCCATGGCCACAGCTCCCGTGTCACCGAACAGCCAAGAGGGTGCTCCACCGGCCAGGGGAGTCCGCAACCGGACGAAGGTCGCGCTGGCGGTGCTCGGTGCGCTCATCTTGGTTGTTGCCCTAATCGTGGTGGCCTCGGGCAAGCACGACAAGGTCCAGCTCACCTCGGAACCCGGTGCCTCACCGACCACAGCGCCACCTGCCGGCAACGCACCATCCCCCACGGCCACACCCACCTCGACACCACCTCCGTCGACGACAACGCCTCCGGCCACGGCGCCACCGGTCACCTCGCCCCCAGCTACGCTGCCGCCGGTCACGACGCCCATCCCGCAACAGTCCGCGGCTCCGTCGCCGGCTCCAACCATCACCCAGACGACCGCGGCGCCGCCGTCGGGTGAAGTACTCCTGACAGCCAGTGGTTCGGGCATCGAGAACACCCAGGTGTTCACAGCACCGCAGAACTGGGACGTCGAGTGGACCTATGACTGCTCGGCCTACGGGAGCGAGGGAAACTTCCACTTCATCGGCTACACCTCCGGTGGGGGGATTACCGACATCGCCGGGCCCAACCAGCTCGGTCCCGGAGGCTCGGGTACCGAGTACTACCACGACGGCGGGAGCATCTACCTCGAGATCAATTCGGAGTGTTCGTGGTCAATCAAAGCCGTGACGGCATAAGGACCCCCGGCCCCCGCCGGAGACGGCCGTCCCCGATCAACACCCCTCGGTAGGAGGATGTCCAACGGAGCGCTCCTCGAGTACTGCCTCCTCGTGGGGACGTTCTTCGCCCTCGTCTACGGAATCTTCACTGCGGTGGCGCTACGACAGGCTTCCCACCTGGGGCGTTGGCGGCCCACTCCCGGCGCAACCCCCGGCAGTGCAGGCGCCGATGCGCCCCGCTACGTCTCGCGAGGTGCGGCCTTCGAGCAGAACTGGCAGGGCAGCCTGGGCTACGAGCGGCCACCGGATCCACAGGCCACGGAGAACATGGCCGATCGCATCTTCCCGAGTGTCTTCTTCTCCCTCCGGACGTCCCGCTTCCGGGACTCGTCCTACTGGCGGTTCTACCTGGTGGGCGTCCTCTGCATCCGGGCGGCGATCTTCATCGCCCTCCCCGTCCTGGCCCTGGTGCTGATCGGATCGGCACCGGCCGCCCCAGGGGTCTCGACCTTCTCCCCCACCGCGGCTCAGCGCCAGGCTCTTCACACGGCCACCTTGGTGAGGGAGCCCAGGGACTGCCCGACGGGCAGGAACGTGCGGATCACCTCATCAACCAGTCCGAACTCGGGTCCGGTCGCCACCGTCAGTGCCAATGCCGACGGCGCCCTCTACACCGTGGCGGCCGGCACGCTCGTCGTCGTCTCCTCCTACGCCGGCTATCCCCCGTCGTTCGATCCGACCGCGCCCCTGTGTCCGGCCGTGCTGGCCGCCGGCCCGGGGACGTACGTGCGCGACGGCTTCATCGCCACCAATCCGGGAACGGCATTCGTCTACTTCCCCGAGCCAGGGGGACTGGCCTACGTGGCCCAGGTCGATGTGACCAGCACCCCCGGGCACTCCCCGCTGCTGCTGGTGGTTCTGGCTCTCGCCGTGGTGGCCGTCGACATCGTCTTGCGGCTCCGGCTGAGGAAGGCGGAGCCGTAACCGTTCCCTCACATGAGCCGCCGGCCCCACGTATGGCACCATGGCCTGGTGGCGAGCCGCCCGAAGGACATGCTCCGCACGATCCGGTCGATCTGCCTGGCCCTGCCCGAGGTCACCGAGCGTCCGAGCCACGGGACGCCCACCTTCTTCGTCCGGGACAAGAAGGCCTTCGTCTACGCCTGGCTCGACGGCCATCACGGCAACCACTTCCCCCACCTCTGGTGCGCGGCCGAGCCCGGTGTCCAGGAGATCCTGCTCGAGGCCGAGCCCGACACGTTCTTCCGGCCCCCCTACCTCGGCGCCCGCGGTTGGGTCGGCGTCCGACTCGACGGCGGGATCGGACGGGACGAGATCGGTGAGCTGTGCGAGGACTCCTACCGGGCCATCGCCCCACCGAAGCTGGTGGTCGAGCTCGACTCGAGGGGCGACTGACGGCTGTGACCGCCGGGGCCCCGCTTCCGACCCTGCTCTCCCAGGTGCTGGTGGCCTTCACCGTCGAGTTCGACAACGAGGCCGAGCACCGGATGCCCCACAGCACCACCGCCGGACCGGCCGACGGTGCGCCCAAGGGATCACCGTGGCTGGTGTCCCAGGTGATGTGGGCCAACGTCCTCCAGTTCGTGGACGAAGGGGGCACCCGGGTGGCCGACATCCACGCCCGGTCCCGGACCACGGGCGACTCGTTGGCCGGGCTCCGGCGGTGGCGCTACGTGACGGTCGACCCGTGGCCGCACGAGGGCATGGGCGGAACGGCCCCCGACGACTCGGTGGTCCGGCTCACGCCGGCCGGTCGACGGGCCCGGGATGTCTGGCTGCCCCTGGCCGCGGCGATCGAGGAGTGCTGGCGGTCCCGGTTCGAACCCGGGGCCATCGACGATCTGGCCCGGTCCCTCCGCACCGTGGTCGAGGGGATGGACCGGTCGCTCCCCCACTACCTTCCCGTGATCTACCCGACCCTGAACGGCAAGGCCGCGCCGAACCTCGTCCCCGCGGACGGGCCCACGGGTCCCGAGCAGGACGGACCGAACGATCTGTCGGTCCTGGTGGCCCGGGTCCTCCTCGGCTTCACCCTGGACTTCGAGGCCGAGTCGAGGATCTCGCTGCCCATCAGCGCCAACACGCTGCGGGTGCTCGACGACTCCGGGGTGCGCGTCAGGGATCTTCCCCGGCTGACCGGCGTGTCCAAGGAGGCCAACGCCATGGCCACGGGATTCCTCGTGCGGCACGGCTGCGTCGAGGTCGTGCCCGATCCCTCGGCCCCCCGGGGCAAGGTGGTCCGGCTCACCGCCAAGGGCCGGGCGGCCCAGGCCAAGTACCGCCGCATCCTGGGGTCCACCGAGGACCTCTGGGAACAGCGCTTCGGCCCCTCGACGCTGGGCGGGCTGCGACAGTCGCTCGAACGGGTGACCGCCGGCGGGTCGGCCGGTCCGGGCTCGCTCCTGTTCAGCGGCATCGTTCCCTACCCGGAGGGGTGGCGGGCCTCGGTGCGCCCGCCGGAGACTCTGCCCCACTATCCGATGGTCCTCCACCGGGGCGGCTACCCCGACGGGAGCTGAGCCGGGAGCGGGACCCGCTCACGGGTCTGAACGTCCGCGCAACGTTCACCGGGACGTGTCCTTCTCGTGACCCTGTGTTTGGTCGCCCTTGGTAGAACAGTCAGTGGTGCGGCACATCGGGCACCGTGGCCGTACTGCGAGGTCGAGACATCCCCGCGTCGCTTCCCTCCCCCGACGACGCGGGGATGTGCTCCCTCGACCGGGCGGGCCGTCGGACCACCCGACGGTGGCTACCGCCGGTGACCGGTCCGGTCCACCTATCCGTTGACCACCCCATGGGTCTCGACACCGAAGTGCATGAACGCCTCGGCCAGGGCGTCGAGATCGAACCCGGCCAGATGGTCCATCACCTGGCGTCGGGCACTGGCCAGGTGCGTGGGGTAGGCCCGCTCCAGGCGTTCGAACCCACGTTGGGTGAGCACGGCGTAGAACCCGCGACCGTCATCCTCACATCGCCTCCGCTCCACCAGCCCTTCGACGGCCAGCCGGTTGACCAGCCGGGTGATGCCACTGATGGTCAGCGAGGTCGTCTCGGCCAGGTCGCCGATCCTCAACTGCCGGCCCGGCGCCTCCGAGAGGAACATCAAGATGGCGTACTGGTTGACGCTCAGGCGCTCCACCCCGTCCAGATCCTCGTCGAGGACACGGGGCACCACCACGAGGGCCCGCATCAGGGACCGCCAGAAGGCCGCCTCGGAGGGATCGAAGGGCTTCGGCCTGGTCTCGGGAGGACTCATGCCCCCAGGGTAGTTGTTTGACACGACGAGTAACTGATCAGTAGTTGCTTGACAGTACAACTAGATGAACTAGACTGGTTTGTGCCCGGGGATACCGGGCGAGCCGGAAGGAACGATATGGAACGTCACGATGCGCAGCACCCGGAGTCCGACGAGCGTCCCTCGGATGGAGTGGTCCTCGACACCGCCGCCCTGGGCTTCCCCTGGGTGACCGTCGATCCCTTCCTCTTCACCGTGCACCACCGCGACCACTTCCCGGCCGGCAACGCCGACATGGGGCCGGCCACCACCTCAGGCCGTCGGCCGGCGGACGCCGACCCGTCGACCCCGGGATGGGGCATGTACTACGGGGACGTCGTGCCCGGGTTCCCGGAGCATCCGCACCGTGGGTTCGAGACCATCACGGTGACCCGCCGGGGCACCATCGACCACTCCGACTCCCTCGGCGCCACGGCCAGGTACGGCGAGGGCGACGTCCAGTGGCTGACCGCCGGCGCGGGGATCCAGCACGCCGAGATGTTCCCGCTCCGGGACCAGACCGGGCCCAACACCAGCGAGATCTTCCAGATCTGGCTCAATCTGCCGGCGGCCGACAAGATGGTCGAGCCCTACTTCACCATGTTCTGGCGTGAGGATCTGCCCCGGACCGTGCTGAAGGACGACGACGGGCACGCCACCGAGGTGACCGTGGTGGCCGGAGCCTTCGGGGACATCCAACCGCTGGCCCCACCCCCCGAATCCTGGGCCTCCAAGGACGAGGCCGATCTGGCCATCTGGCAGTTCGAGGCCGAGCCGGAGTCGGAGTGGACGCTGCCGCCCGCCGCGAGCGGAAAGACCGTACGCATGCTCTACGTCTTCGAGGGATCGGTGACGGTCGGGGGTCAGACCCTTGAGGCACCCCTGGCGGCCCGGCTCCTACCGGACACGGCGGCCGTGCTCTCGGCCGGGACCGACGGTGCCTCGGCCCTCCTGCTCCAGGGTCGGCCCATCGGCGAGCCCGTGGCCATGGGCGGCCCGTTCGTCATGAACACCGACGAGGAGATCGCCGAGGCCTACCGCGACTACCGCGCCACCGGCTTCGGCGGGTGGCCCTGGGCGGCGCCGGACCCCGTCCACACCCGCTCCACCCCCCGGTTCGCCCACCACCCCGACGGCACGACCGAGTACCCCGAGGACGGGAGCCGGTAGGGCAGAGGCGCTGCCGGGCCCACCGCCGGCACGGCCACCTCACCGGCGTCCTCGGGCCCGGTGGCCGCACCCTGCTCCCGGCGATCAGCCGGGCGGAGGTGGTCAGCGGCCGGTGGTGGGCAACCGGATGCCGGAGAGCGGACCGGCGCCGATACACTGCCGGGGTGACTGAGCTGGTGAGCGCGGCCGGCGAGGCCGGAACCGTCCCTGAACTGCGGTCCTCCAATCCGGGGCGCGACGTGCAGCGGGTGGGCACGGCCAACTTCCTCGGCGAGGACGTCCTGAAGATCCACGACCCGGTATGGGCCGTGGTGGGCACGCTGGGCGACAGCCAGTGCTATCTGGGGGTCCAGAACAAGGTGGCCGCCGTCCAGGCGGCCCTCTCCCGGCGGGTCGCCGACCATGACCTGGCCGTCCGCCTCATCGCACCGGCCTTCACCCTGGGGGTGTCGGACGGCCAGCTCAACGGGACTCCCGAGATGCGGTTCTCGCTGATCGGCCGTGAGCTGGTCCACGACGCCACCGCCGTGCACCTGGCCGCCAACCGCGTGGCCGGCCTGATCGCCGTGGTGGCCTGCGACAAGCCACCCGTCGGCACCGTTGCCGCCCTGCTCGAGCACAACATGCCCGCGGTGATCCTGTCCGACGGGTCGATCAAGCCGGGACACGACCCGGTGACCGGTGAGCGCATCGACCTCGTCTCCGCCTTCCAGACGGCGACCGATCCTGACAACGAGCTCCGCGCCCGGGTCGCCCTCCATGCCTGCCCGGGCCAGGGCAGCTGCGGGGGGATGTTCACCTACAACACCATGCAGGCCTTCATCGGCGTGCTGGGCCTGGAGCCGCTGCACATGGTGGCTCCCACCTCCGACGATGCCCGCCGGATGACCGAGTTCCCCGAGCAGCTGGTCGAGTGCCTCACGACGATGACGTCCAAGGGCATCCGGCCGCGGGACATCGTCACGCCCACCTCGCTGCGCAACGCCCTGACCGTCGCCATCGCCATGGGTGGGTCCACCAACGTGATGCTCCACAGCGTCGAGATCGCCCGGGCCGCCGGCATCGACCTGTGGGGGGAGGTGCTCTCCCAGACCGAGTTCAACGACCTCTCACGTCGTGTGCCCGTGCTGGTCAACATGAGGCCCTTCGGTGCCTACTCGATGGTCGATGTGGACGCCGAAGGCGGACTGCCGACCATCGTCAACGAGCTCCTCGGTGCCGGCTACCTCGAGGGCGATGCCCTCACCTGCACCGGCGAGACCCTCGGGGAACAGGTCCGACGACTGGCCCCGCCCTCGCCCGACCACCGTGTGATCCACTCGGTCAGCCGTCCCTTCAAGGACACCGGGGGGCTGCGCCTCCTGCGGGGGAACCTGGCTCCGGACGGCGGCGCCATCCTGAAGGTCGCCGGTGTCGAAGGCGGGATCTCCGACGGTGTCTTCGCCGGCCGGGCCCGCGTGTTCAACGGGGAGCGGGCCCTGATCGACGCCCTGGACACACGGCCCGACGACTTCGAGGATCACGACATGGTGGTCATCCGCTACGAGGGGCCACGGGGTGCTCCCGGGATGCCCGAGATGCTCGATCCGACGTCGAAGATCACCAGCCTGTGCCGGCAGCGGGGCATCACCATCGCCCTCATGACCGACGCCCGGTTCTCGGGGGGATCGGTCGGCCTGGTCATCGGCCACGTCGGCCCGGAAGCCCTGCTCGGTGGTCCCATCGCCCTCGTCGAGGACGGGGACACCATCGTGGTCAGCCTGCTCGGGGACAGGATCGACTGCGCCGAGCTCGAGGACCCCGAGACGCTCGAGCGCCGCACTGCCTCCTGGAAGGCCGCCGTCGAGGCCCACGGGGGGGTGCACCCCGATGCGACGCCGGTGACCCACCGGGTCCTGAAGAGGATGCGCGCCACGGCGCTGCCGGCGCTGCTCGGCGGGGGCATGACTTCGGGCTAGGCGGTTCGGTACCGGGCCGTAGCGCCTACCCCAGCGTCGTCAGCACGTTACGGGTGATCTGCTCGATCTGGGGGTCACGCCCGGCCAGCCCGTGGGCCCAGTCGGTCGACCCCGACGTCACCACGGTGGCCCCCGCCGTGTTCGTGTAGGCACCCAGCACGGCGTGGCCGTGACGGATGCGCTCCATGGCCTCGGGCTCACGCGTCCCGAAGACGCGTGAGGCGATGTACTCCAGCTCGCTCGGCTCGCCCGGCCGGGGCGGACGTGGTGCCGTCTCCCGCGTGAAGTGCTGCGTCGGGCACGTGCCGAGGATCTCGAAGGTCGACGGCGTGCCGTCCTCACCGGTCGGGTAGGGCAGCCCGTCACGGTAGGTGAACACGCACCCGTCGCACTCATAGCCGACCACGGTGGCCCCGGCACCGAGCACATCGCCGTAGCCGAGCCCGGTGCCGTCGAAGATCCAGTGGCCGGCGCGGTGCACGGTGTAGCCGCCCAGTCCCGCCGTCACATTGCGCCCGATGCGGTGATAGCCCCCGCGGGTGAACGAGACGCCGGTCATCTGGTTCTCGGGACGGCCGACGATCACGTCGGACCAGAACGTCGTCACCTCGGCCTCCTTGTCCGTCCCCATCAGCGGGTCGTCCTTGAAGAACGCCTTGTAGCCGACCATGACGTCGTGGTCGTCACCCTCGATGCGCACCTGCCACAGCGACGTGTTGCCCGAGAAGAAGGCGGCATTGCCGCCGCCGGCGATGAAGGCCTCGACCGTGTCACGCATGCCACCGGACCAGTACTCGTCGTGGCCCACGGAGAGATACAGGCTGGCGCCGTCCAAGACCTCGGGGTGCTCTTCGAGATCGGCGTTCGTGCACACGCCGATCTCGAACCCCTCCCCTTCGGCCCATGCGATGAACGGCAGCTCCCAATCGGGCCACCCCGCCGAGCCGGCGTAGCCCGACAGACGATTGATCTGGATGTAGCCGACGTGGGCGGCGTTCTGCGGATCGGGGGCGCCCGTGCCGGTCACGCGGCGGCCCTTGCCCGGCGGCTTGGAGAGGTAGCCCGCCGACATCGGCCGTTGCATGGCCACGTGGGTGCCGCCCGTGTACAGGTTGGTGCCCCCGAAGTCGTTGTAGGCGTGCCAGGTGTTGGTGGCCAGGGCCACCACGATCCGCGCTCCCGGGGAGGGGCGCACGACGAAGAAGGCGAAGTCCCGTCGCACCTTCTCCCCCACGTCGATCTCCAGGACGACCTCGTAGTAGCCCGACCGCCAGGTCGGGCCCACGTCCAGGGTGAGGGCCACGGGCCACCCGCACCCGTTGGAGGAGGCGTCGACCGGCGTCTCGTGCTCGTCGGCACTGACGCCGTCGGAACGGAACACGACCTCGCGCCGTGCCCCGACCCGCGCCACCTCGACGCGGACCGGCCGGCCACCCGACGACGACACGTGCAGACCGACCTGGTCGCCGGCGCTCACGGATTGGGGCCAGCAGTACCCCGTCACCACATCGCGGCCCATCTCCCGACCCTATCCGGGCCGCATCACCCGCTGCTTTCGGAGCGCCGTCTGGAAGACCCGACGGCGAGGGCGTCGAGGGCCCGGGCGTACCATGGGCAGCGTGACCGTCGTCGAACCGGCTCGAGGTCCAGCATGACCACCGGTGTCCCCGGCGTCTTCGGACCCGACGAGCTCGACCAGCTCGAGGCGTTCTTCGCCGAACACGGCTACGCCACCCTGCGGGGGGTGTTCGACGACGCCGAACTCGGCCAGGCCGAGGCGGAGCTGGTCGACGTCCAGCGCCGGCAGGCCGAGGGCACCCTCGGGGGACGCCATGGATCGCTGACCCTGGACGAGCCGGGTGCTGCCATCGACGGCCAGCCCTTCGCCCACTACGTCTACTTCGCCACCGAGGCCTCGGTGCGGGCCGACGCCCTCGTCCACCACCCGGCTCTGGTGGCCGTGGCCCGACGGACCCTGGGCCCGGAGGCCTGGCTCCTCGACTACGAGATCTTCGGCGTGGTCTACCAGGACGCCCGGCCCGATCCCGGCTCGGGCTACTCCCGGATCGGGTGGCACACCGACCACCAGTCGGGCCCGCACCTCGACATGTGGCCCGGTGTGGCCTTCACCATCCACTTCGATCCGACCTCCCCGGCCAACGGGTTCCTCCGCGTCGTGCCCGGCAGCCACCGGAGCGGCACCGAGGGGATCCCGCCGGGCTTCGAGCGGGTCCCCGGCGAGATCGCCGTCTACCAGGAGCGCGGTGACATCCTCTTCCACCACGCCGACCTGTGGCACTCGGCGGCCCGGGGCACGGCCGACGGCCCCGACGCCGTTCGCCGCCACCTCCGGGGAAGCTGGCACGGGGGCACCCGGATCGACGAGGGCCACGGCACCGACGACTTCGTCAAGAACGCCCAACGGTGAGCGCGGCGAGCGCGGTGCGGGTAGGGTCAATTGGCACTCATCCTGCCAGTTGTCTGTCCCCGGCTCCGGGGGCGGCAGGACAGCCGGCCGCCTGACCCACCGCACCCGATACCGACCCCGCACGAGGTGACCCCGATGGACGTCCTCCGGACTCCCGACGACCGATTCGACAACCTGCCCGGATTCCCCTTCGAGCCCCACTACGCCGACATCAGCGACCAGGACGGGGGCACACTGCGGGTCCACTACCTCGACGAGGGCCCGTCCGACGGCGACGTGGTGGTGCTGCTGCATGGTGAGCCGTCGTGGAGCTTCCTCTACCGGCACATGATCCCGGTCCTGACCGGGGCCGGGCTGCGGGCCGTCGCCCCCGATCTGGTGGGCTTCGGCCGCTCGGACAAGCCCACCCCACGCACCGAGTACACCTTCGGCCGCCACGTCGAGTGGGTCCGCGAGCTCCTCTTCGACCGGCTCGGGTTGACCTCGGTGACCCTGGTCTGCCAGGACTGGGGCGGCCTCATCGGCCTCCGCCTGGTGGGTGAACATCCCGACCGCTTCGCCCGGGTGGTGGCGGCCAACACCTTCCTCCCCACCGGCGACTCGCACCCGGGCGACGCCTTCCTGGGCTGGCTCAAATTCTCCCAGGAGGTGGAGCCCTTCCCCACCGGGGTGATCGTCAACGCCGGGTGCACCACCGACCTGGCCCCCGAGGTCATCGCCGCCTACGACGCCCCGTTTCCCGAGTCGGCCTACTCGGAGGGGGCCCGGCAGTTCCCCACCCTCGTCCCCATCACCCCCGACGATCCCGCCGCCGAGGCCAACCGGGCGGCGTGGACGGTCCTCGACGCCTTCGACAAGCCGTTCCTCACCGCCTTCTCCGACAGCGATCCCATCACCGCCGGCTCCGACCGGGTGCTGCAGGCCCGGATCCCCGGGGCGAAGGGCCAGCCCCACACCACCATCACCGGGGGCGGGCACTTCCTCCAGGAGGACCGGGGCCCCGAGCTGGCCGCCGCGGTCGTCGACTTCGTCCGGTCCACCTGAGTCCGTTCATCTAGGCCGTTCCGGCCGCCGCTACCGGGGGCCGGCCACCGGACCACACCGTCCGTCAGCCGACGTCGGGTCCGAGGACGCCGAGCTCTCCCAGTCGCCGGTCGATGAACCGGTGCTCGGCGCCGTTGCGGGTCTGCTCCCGGGCCCGTCGGTAGGACGCCGCCGCCTCGTCCAGCCGTCCGGACCGACGCAGCAGGTCGGCCCGGGTTGCCGCGTAGAGGTGGTAGCCCTCGAGCTCGCGGGCCAGGTCCGGATCGTCCACCAGGGCCAGGCCGGCGGATGGTGAGTCGGCCATGGCCACGGCCACGGCCCGGTTGAGCCGGACCACCGCCGTGGGCTCCCAGGCCAGCAGCCGGTCGTAGAGCCGGACGATGGCGGCCCAGTCGGTGAGGTCGGACCGGGGTGCGGCCACATGCAGCGCGGCGATGCAGGCCTTGATCCCGTAGGGCCCTTCGCGCTCCATGTCCTGGGCCCGCTCGAGGAGGGCCAGCCCGGCGGCCACCTCGGTGCGGTCCCAGCGCGACCGGTCCTGGTCCTCGAGGGTGACCGGTACCCCCTCGTCGTCCAGGCGGGCCTGGCGTCGGGCGTGCTGGAAGCGCATCATGGCCGCCAGGGCCACCGGCTCGGGCTCGTGGGGCAGCAGCTCGATCACCACCCCGCACAGCCGCAGGGCCTCGTCGCACAGGTCCACCTTGACCAGCTCGGCGCCGGAGGGGGGTAGGTAGCCGGCGTTGAAGACGAGGTAGATCACCGCCAGCACCGCCCCCAGGCGCCCGGCCAGCTCGTCGGGGGACGGGACCCGGTAGGCGATGCCCGCTTCACGGATCTTGCGCTTGGCCCGCACCACCCGCTGGGCCAGTGCCGTCTCCGAGATGAGGAAGGCCTTGGCCACCTCCTCGGTGCTGAGTCCACCGAGCGACCGGAGGGTCAGGGCCACCTGGGCCTCGAGGCTGAGCGCGGGATGGCAGCAGGTGAAGATGAGGCGAAGCCGGTCGTCGGGGATGGGTTCCGAGTCGCCCCCGAGGTCCCAGGTGATGGCCAGCTCCCCCCAGGCCCGCTGGCGTCGGGCCGACGCCGTCACGCTCCGGATCCGGTCGACAGCCTTGCGTCGGGCCGCCGTCACCAGCCAACCCGCCGGGTTGTCCGGTATCCCCGCCGTGGGCCAGCTCACCGTGGCCGCCACCCAGGCGTCCTGGAGCGCCTCCTCGGCCAGGTCGAAGTCGCCGAGGATCCCGATGAGGCGGGCCAGGACCCGGCCCCGATCGGCCCGGTAGACGGCCTCCAGGGCCTCGTCCACCGGGCCGGACGGGCCGGACGCCCCCTGATGTCCCAGGACTACATCTCCGCCAGGGGACGCACCTCGACCGAGCCGTACTTGGCCGAGGGCACCATGGCCGCCGCGGCCAGGGCGTTGTCGAGGCTGTCGAAGTCGACGACGTAGTAGCCCGACATCCACTCCTTGGTCTCGGCGAAGGGACCGTCGACGGTCAGGGTCTCCCCGTCCCGCACCCGGACGGTGGTCGCCGTGCTGGGGTCGTTCAGCGGGTCGCCGGTGAACGTGAGCCCGCGGTCCACCAGCTGCTTGCTGAACTCGCCGTAGTCGGCCATCAGCTGGTCCCACTCGGGGCTGCCCGGGGTCGGGTGGAGCTCGGGGTCGTTGTGGATGATCAACATGTAGCGCATGGCACTCTCCTCGTTCGGGGTCCGGACGGTCCGACGACCCCTTGTCCCTCCTATGACGGAGGCGACCGGGCCGGATCGACCACCGGCGGGAATTTCCTCCCCATGTTGGGGCAATTCTTCCACGGCGTGCCGCGGATAGCCTCACCGTCATGTTCCTCTATGTCGCCTTCCTCGGTGGCCCATTGGCCGACGGCCGCATGGGCGAAGGACACGAAGTGGTCATGGTCGTGGCCGAGGACCTGAAGGAGGCCAAGGCGCTGGCCAAGGCCAAGTGGAGCGGGGTGGGCCGGGGTCATGTGGACGCCGTGCAGCAGATCGAGATGATCGACGGGTTCGAGGTCACGCTGGCCCGGGCGGGGTCGGGTGACCGGGTCGTCCTCGACGACTTCAACTAGGCGCCATCGATCAGCGGCCGCTCCACAGCGGGGACCGATCCCCACGGGCCAACCCCGGATGGTCACCGGGGTGCAGGCTGGGCGATACTGCAGCCATGGCCGATCGAAACGTCCTGGGTGGCGAGCTGGAGCCGTGTGGCACCGAACCGCTCACCGGCTTCTACCGGGACGGGTGCTGCACCACCGGCCCCGAGGACCTGGGCAGTCACACCATCTGCGCGGTGGTCACCGCCGAGTTCCTCGAGCACCAGCGCTCCATCGGCAACGACCTCGTCACCCCCATGCCCCAGTTCCGGTTCCCGGGCCTCGTGCCCGGCGATCGCTGGTGTGTCACCGCCGCCAACTGGCTCCGGGCCCACCACGACGGGGCCGCCGCCTATGTGGTGCTGGCCTCGACCCATGAGCGCTGCCTGGACATCGTTCCCCTGGACGCCCTCCGGTCCGTTGCCGTCGACGTGCCCGCCGGTCCCGGCGAGCTCGGCGGCATGGGAGCCTGAGCCCGCACCGGTTGTCCACCCTCAGGACCGCTTGCGCACGGCCTTCTTCAGCACGGCGGCGTAGGCGTCGAGGCCCTCCCGGTAGAGGCGGGCCTCGGGGCCCGAGGCGATGCCCACCCGCTCGGGGATGATCCCCCAGATGGGGACCTGGTTCTCCGTCCACCACTGCACGGCGGCGTCCAGGTCGTTGGTGCCCAGCCGGGCGGCACAGATCACCACCCCGTGCGGGGTTCTCGACCCGATCATCTCGAGCGTGGCCACCACCCGGGAGTACTCCACCCCACCGGCCCGGGTGGGGATGACCACGGCGTCGGCCCGCTCCAGGGCGGCCCGCACGATCCGCTCGTCACCGGGTGGGGTGTCCACCACGCAGAGGCCGGCGTCGCCGGACATGGCCTTGGCCACCGTCCGCTCGGACGGGGCCTCGACCAGGTCGACCCCGGGCAGCGGGCTCTCCTCCAGCCACTCGGCCGACGAGGCCTGGCGGTCGGCGTCGATGAGGGTCACCGGGTCGTAGCCCCGTTCGACGGCCGCCGCCGACAGGTAGACCGAGGTCGTGGTCTTGCCCACGCCGCCCTTCACGTTGCTGACCACGATGTTCATCGAACCGCTCCACTCTCCGGGGCGCCGAACCGGCCGAACCTCGCCCCACCGGCCGCCCCTGGGTCGACGATAGCCGAAGTCGTTCCGATGCTGACCAGGGGAAACGGGGCAATTCCGACGCCGGGCGGCGCGGGGTTGACACCCGCGGCGATGGCCGGGAAGCATCTCGGACCGTGACCACCCCCTTCGACCAGGCCACCACGGTGCGCGCCGTCGGCGACGGTCGCTACGAGGGGTTCATCGACCCGGACTGGAATCTCTTCCCGCTCCCCCAGGGGGGCATCGTCACCGCCGTGGCCCTCCGGGCCATGTCCCAGGAGCTCGACGATCCCGGCCAGGTCGCCCGCACGCTGCACACCGCCTTCGCCGCCCAGGTCGCCCACGGACCGGTCACCGTGGACGTGGAGCTCCTCCGCCGCGGACGGTCCATGTCCCACCTCCGGGCCGAGGTAGCCAACCCCGGAGCCTCCCGGGGCCACCTGACCACGGCCATCTTCGGAGCGAGGCGTCCCGGCTTCGACTTCACCGACCTCGAGCCGCCGGCCGTGGTGCGGCCACCCGAGGACTGCCCGACCTGGCGTCAGCCCCCACCTCCCGGGGTGGAGGGCTTCCGGCCCATGCCCTTCTGGAGCCAGTTGGTCGAGGGCCGCACGGTGACCGGCCATGCCCCGTGGGAGGCGTACGTGCCCGACCGCGCCGAGCGGGTGGTCTGGTACCGGTTCGACGAGACCCCCCGCATGGACGACGGCACCGTCGACCCCTTCGCCCTCGTGGTCCTGGCCGACTCCATGCCCGGTGCCGTGGGCGAGCGGGTGGGCCCCGACCAGCGGGACTGGTTCGCGCCGTCCATCGACCTCACCGTGCACCTGCTCGACCACTGCCGCTCGACCTGGGTCCTGGCCCACAACCGGGCCCGCTTCGCCGGGGACGGCTACGCCTCGGCCGACATGGCCCTGTGGGACTGCGGCGAGGACGGGGGCGACCCACCCCGCCTCGTGGCCTACGCCACCCAGCTCTTCCTCTTCTCCTTCGCCTCCTGACGTCGGCTGGCCTCCCGACCACGGCTGCGCCTGCCCTCGGCGTTCCCGTCGCTGTCACCCGGTGGCGTCGATGTCGACCACCACCGGCGGCAGTGCCGTGCCACCCTCGGTCTGGAGGTGGACGTCGAGCACGTACGCCCCGGCGGCGGGGGCCGTCACCGTGAGGGCCTGGGTGGCGGCCCCGGCCGGTGCACAGGCGGTGGTCCCCGTCGTGGCCCGGCTCGTCGACGGGCCGATGGTCACCTGGCCGTCGGCCGGGGACACTGCCAAGCCGGATCCGCCGGCGTTCCACCGGACGGTGACGCCCCCGGACCCGGCCGGCACCACCCCGAGTTGGATGGTGGTGGGCTGGCCCGCCCGCACGGTGGCTGACCCCCCGGGTGTCGAGTACCCGACGGCGGGGAGGCGGCCCGTCCCGAACGACGGAGGGCTGGAGCCGGGCCCGGACCCCCAGGCCGGATCGGGGACCGACGAGAGCCCGTAGGTCAGGACACCACCGGTGGTGATGATGGAGGACGGCAGCCACGGGCGGTCCCACCCGGCCCCGCCCGACGGCGTCAGGTCACAGGACGGCGCCGGCGCTGGCGGCGCCACCCCGGCGACGTCCAGCGAGTGGACGAACGGTCGGGAGGCGGAGGCCCCCGGTGCGTGGACGACGATGCGGTGGCCGTCGGGCAGCGCCACCACCACCTCGGGGAAGAGGGGGCTGGCCAGGGCCAGGTCGGCGGTCCCGGGCGTCACCGGGTACATGCCCATGGCCGCCCACACGTACCACGACGAGAGCGCGCCGAGGTCGTCGTTGCCCGGCTCGTCGGCCGGCGTGTCGGAATAGAGGGTGTCGGCGATGGTGCGGACCACCTGCTCCGCCCGCCACGGCGCGCCGACGTAGTCGTACTCCCACGGCGTCCACAGGCTGGGCTCGTTGCCGGCCCAGTCGAAGGGGAGGTCGCGGGTGGCGTTGAGCGAGGTGAAGAAGGTGTCGAGCTTGGCCACGGTGGCGGCGTCCCCGCCCATCAGGGTGGACAGTGCGGCCAGGTCCTCGGGGACGGACCAGGAGTACTGGATGGCGTTGCCCTCCTCGAAGCCCAGCTGACCGCCGGGCTCGAGCTGGTCGGCCTGGAACGCCGGGCCCGGGGGGAAGCTCCCGTCCTCCGAGCGGGCCCCGAGGTAGCCGGTGGACGGGTCGAAGAGGTACTCCCAGCTGTGGGCCCGCTGCATCATCGTCGCCTCCAGCCCGTGGTCCCCCAGAGCGGCGGCCAACCGGGCGATGGAGAAGTCGTCGAGCGCGTACTCGAGCGTCACCGAGCCGCCGATCGAGTAGTCGATCGAGGTGAGGTCGAGGGAGTCGGCGTCGACGTAGTGCTGGGCGAGGTACTCGTCGAGGTACTGCCGCTCGATCTCCAGACCGTGCCCGGTCTCGTTCTCGGTGGCGCCCTTGACCATGGCGGCCAGGGCCGCCCGCACGTCGAAGTTGCGGACGCCGAAGGCGTAGGCGGCGGCGATGATGGGGTCGGCGGAGTCCCCGTTCATCTGGGACTCGTCCCCGTCGGCGATGGCCCACTTGGGCAGCCATCCGCCCTGGGCGGCGTCGTTGACCAGCGACTGCACCATGGCCCCGGCCCGGTCCCGGGCCAGCAGGGAGACCAGCTCGATCTCCGAGCGGTAGATGTCCCACTCGGAGAAGTTGGCGTACTGGGCCCCATCGCCCGCGTGGTGCACCCGGCCGTCGGCACCGGTGTAGCGCCCGTTGTCGTCGCTCACCACATCGGGGTCGAGCAGGGAGTGGTAGAGGGCGGTGTAGAACGTGGCCGACCGGGCCGGTGTGCCCCCACCGATGCGAATCCGGCCGAGGATGGCGTTCCACGCCGCGGTGGCCCGTGACTCGACCTGGCCGAGGGACCATCCGGGGTCCTCCACCGAGAGGTTGTCGAGGGCGTCGGCCACGCTGACGAAGGAGATCCCCACCTTCATCATGACCACCGGATCACGGCGGGTGTCGAAGGTGACGTAGGCCCCGCACGCGGCACCGGCGCACGAGGTCGCACCGGAGGAGACGACGTCCCCGCTCCAACTCCCCGCCGAGGTGAAGGCGCGGCTGAAGCGGGCGGCGAAGTACAGCGTGTAGTTCGTGCCGGTCTGACAGAACTGGCCGCTTGTGACCTGGCCGCTGATCCCCTCGTCGCCGTCGAGCCGGAATCGGGAGGCGGTCACCGGATTGGCACTCCCCGCCACCTTGAACAGGACGTTGGCCGCGCCGGTCCGGGGGAAGGTGAACCGGGACAGTCCGGTGCGGGTGGTCACGGCCAACGCCGTCGTCACGTGGGACGAGCTGAGTGTGACCCCGTAGCGCCCGGGCGCGGCGTGCTCGGTGGTGTGGGAGAACGAGGCGGTGGTGGCCTCGGGGTCGGGGCCGATGGGACCCACCGTGGGCAGGATGGGCACGTCCTGGTAGCTGGGGCAGCCGGTGCCGCTCAGATGGGTGAGGCTGAAGCCGTTGATGTTGGAGTCCGCCGACGAGTAGCCACCCCCCGATGCGGCCAGGTTCGGGGTGGTGTCCGGGCTCCACTGGATCATCCCGAAGGGCAGGTCCGCACCGGGGAACTCCCCCACCGTCCCCGGGTTGACCGGTCCGGTGCCCGTGCCGTCGAGGGGGTGGACCAGGCGGGCCGGATCGGTGACGAGTGAGACAGGACGTGCCGTGGCCACCGCCCGGACGGTGGGTGGTCCGACAGTGGCCCACCCGACCATCACCACCAGGGCCACCGCTCCGACCGAGAGGTGGCCCGCCATCCCCCTTTGGCGTCCGCTCACGGGGATCGACGGTAGTGGAGCCCCACGGCACGCTGCAGGACGGCGATGGAGCGCAGGACGGCGATGGAGCGCAGGTCGGCCATGGAGACCGTCAGCGGTTCACACCACGGCCACCACGGTGAGCACCACCAGCACCGTGAGATAAGCGGTGACGACCGCCACCACCCAGCCCGGCACCTCGGCGAACCCGTTGGTGGCCAGGGCCCGGCGGGACTGCCGGTCCCGCAGCGACCCCCCCACCACGAAGATGACGGCGAGGAGGCCGTAGCCGATGCCCAGGGCCACGAACCGGGCCCTCGGCTCGTCGCCCAGCTTGGGCAGGATGGCCCCGACCCCGAGGGCCACGGCGGCGGCGGCGATGCCGCTGCGCCACCACGCCAGCAGGGTGCGCTCCTCGGCGAAGTAGGTGCGCCGGGAGGCGTCGGGAAACCGGCGCTCTACGGCTAGCAGTTCGTCGGCCCGTCGCTCGTCGGCCGGCAGCTCACCGGCCGGTCGACCCTCAGAGGGCAGGTCACCGGCGTCCACTGTCCTCCCTCACGGCCCGGTGCTCCCTCTGAACTCGGCCGGCGCGGACGAGACGTCCGCCGGCTCGTGGTCGACCCGGCCGCCGACGGTGAGCTTGGCGCTCATCTTGATGGCCTTGACCGAGCTGGTGGCACCGGTCTGGAGGACGATGGCAATGGCCAGCAGCACGATGGCCAGATAGAAGAAGGTGTGGGAGCCGAGCATGAGGATGGCCACCCGGCCGAGGGCGAACGGCGGTGCGCACACCAGGGCGCCGATGGCCCCACCCACGGCGGAGGCGGACAGCTTGTCCCGGCGTGAACGTTCCGACTTCACGCCGACCAGCCGGGCCGGGACGGCCACGTAGGCCACCATCATCACGGCCACCACGGAGCCCAGGGTGACGGAGAACCAGACCTTCCCCCAGCGGTCGACCACCATGGTGGCGAATCCGAGGGCCAGGCCCACGCCCAGCCCCCAGGCCAGGATGGTGCGCAGGTGCCGGCGGGCCCGGGCGAACCCGGGGCGGATCTCCGGGGGCCCGGGTCGGGAGATGGCGAAGGCGAACACCGCGTTCAGGTAGAAGCTCCCGGCCGTGAGGCCGGCGATGACCAGGAGCACCACGGCCAGCAGGGGCCCGCGGAAGATGTGGAACTCCTTGCCGTGCAGGGCGTGGGCCTTGAGGTCGAGCATGGCCGCCCAGATCCACATGGCCGGGAGTACCTGCACCAGGGTCAGCCGCCAGTTGGTGAACAGCAGCTTGATCCCCTGGAAGAGCATGGTGAACGCCCCCACGATGAGGGCCAGGGGGGCGAGGAGCCGGCTGCGCTGGCTCAACGCCATGATGGCCTGTTCCACCGTGGCGTCGTCGCCCTCCCGTATGGCCCGGGCCAGGCGCCGGAACTGGGCGGCCACCACCGCCCGGCGGGTCAGAGGCGGGGGCCCGTCAGCCGTTTCGGACGGTGGCGGGTCGGTGAGCTTCGAGGTGGGGACCATGTCCGGGCTCACCTTCCCCTTCCCCGCGGGACGACGCCTGGCGACCGGTTTGCCGGGCGCACTACCCCAGGATCTTGGCCTTCTGCGCCGCGAACTCCTCCTCGGTCAGCGCTCCCGAGTCCCGCAGCGCGGCCAGCTGGGTGAGCTGGGCGATGGGATCCGGGGCGGGAGCCGCTGGAGCCGGGGCGGGTGCGGGCTCGGGCGCCGCGGCCGCCTGCTGTTGGGCTGCGGCGGCGGCCTGCTTGTTGGCCACGTGGGATCCGACCACGGCGGCGGTCCCCACCACAGCGGTCGTGCGCACGGCCATCCTGGCGATCGGTCGTCTTCTCAACATGTCGTCTCTCCTGTCGTGGAACGGTCAGACTGCCGGCGGCAGTGCCGACATTGCGGCTTCGATCATCTCGTAGGGGATGCGGGCCCCGTCGAGCAGCACGCCGCCCGAGTCTCGCACCGCCTGGGCGAAGGGAGCGGCCCAGACGTCCTCCCACAAGAGGAGGGCGGCCGACGAGTTGGGCTCCAGTTGGGTGGCCGCGTACTCGATGTCCTCGGGGCTGATGAGGCCGCCGACGTCGGCGTCCAGGTCGGCGAAGGCCTCGAACCCTTCGAGGTCCTCGATCTCGAAGCTCACGACGTTGCCGTCGGCGTCCTTGCCGATGAAGATCAGGTCGAGGACCCGGACGGTTCCCGACTCGACCAGGGCGATGAGTTCCGGGGCGATCGCCCCGTTGAACTTGTTGCCGGGGAATCCCACGATGATGTATTCGACTGGTCCTGTGGGCATGTGCTGTTGCTCCTCTCGCCTTCGTGTCGGTTCAGGGTACGCGATGGGTCGGGTCGGCGTCCTCATCCCGATGGGGTGATTGACTCCGGCCGGGGACGACGGCTCCCCGGTGTGGCGCCGCCACTAGATACCGCTCTCGACCGTGATCCGGCCCTCGGCGGCCGCCTTGGCCAGTGCGTCGTAGTCCCGCTCGTTCTGGTCGGCGTAGGCCTCGGCGAAGGCGGCGATGGCGTTGTCGAAGGACTTGCCCGAGCCCAGGTAGGCGGCGATGGCCATGCGGTCACCGGAGCGGGCGTGGGCCCGGGCCAGGGTCCACCCGCACAGGCGCCCGTAGATGGCCATGCCCTTCGGCACCATGACGTCGGTGTCGGCCGAGCCCTTCCAGTCCCGCAGTTGGCGGACGTAGAAGTCCCGCTCCACGCCGTCGAGCCCCGTGGCCCGTTCCCAGCCCAGGAAGATGTCGCTGGAGGCCTGCATGAGGTGCTGGCCGGTGACCACCCGCTCCCCGTGGTTGGCGTAGTGGCTCGTGCCCACGAACTCCTCCAGCACCGAGGCCTGGGCCTCCTTGGCCTGCAGGAGGAGGGGATCGGTGCCGTCGCTGCCCACCAGGAGGAGGACCCAGGCCCGGGTGCCCACACTGCCGACGCCGACGACCTTGCGGGCGATGTTGACGAACCGGAACTGCGACAGCAGATGCTGGCGGTCGCTCTGCAGGGTGGACCGGTAGCTGCGCAACAGCCCGTGGAACGTCTCGGTCAGGGCGTCGCCCTCGCTCTCGGGGAGCAGTTCCTCGATGGGCACCAGCAGGGGCGGGTCGCTCACGAACCGGGTCTCGCCGTCGACCACCTCGGTCAGCTTGTCCAGGGCCTGCATGCTGTCCCTGGTCTTGGCCTTGGCCAGGGCCTTGTCCGCCCGGGCCTTGATCTTGGACAGACCCTTCCCGCCGCCCTTGGCCGCTCCCTTGGGGCTGGTCAGGCCGAGCTCGTCGCCGATCTCCTCCAACACCTTCTCGATGTCCATCCGGGCGTACCAGACGTCGAGGTCCCGCATCGTGGCCAGCTTGGCCATCTCGGTCCGGTAGGCCCCTGCCGCCTCCAGGACCACGTCGGCCCGCTCCTTGTCGGTGAACCCCCGGTCCCGGCCGGCGATGGCCAGGCTGGCGGCGAGGCGCTTCACGTCCCACTCCCAGGGCCCGGGCAGGGTCTCGTCGAAATCGTTGAGGTCGAACACCAGGTTGCGCTCGGCCGAGGCGAACACGCCGAAGTTGCTCAGGTGGGCGTCGCCGCAGGCCTGGACGGTGATGCCGGACCGTGGGGTGTTCGACAGGTCCGAAGCCATGATGAGGGCCGCACCCCGGTAGAAGGTGAACGGGGAGACCAGCATCCGGCCGTAGCGGATGGGGACGAGATCCTGCACCCGGGTCACCGCCTGGGACTCGAGGAGGGCCACCGGGTCGGGACGGTCGGCCGCCGGCTCCCAGACCCCCTGGGCCGACCGGGGCACGCTGGCCCGGGCCGCCTTGCCCAGGGCCACCCGCTCCTCGGCCTCCAGGTGGTCGACCTCGGCACCGGCGACTACCTGATGAACGTGCTCGCCGGGGTCTCGGGTGGTCATACCTCCACTCTCGCGCCACCTGGGCGAGACCACCATCACCCTGATGGGGCGATATCACCCGTGGCCGTGGGCGCCCCTCACGGGTCGGCGGCCACCCGGAAGCCCACGTTCCCCGTGGAGCTGTCCGGCGAGCTCCCGAACCGGGCCGAGACCCGGTAGCGACGGCAGTAGGACTCGTGGCAGAGATAGGAGCCGCCCCGCTGCACCCGGGCCGAGCCGCTCGGGGGTCCGGTCGGGTCGGCCACCGGGGACGAGGCGTAGAAGTCCACGTCCAGCCAGTCGGCGCACCACTCCCACACGTTGCCGCACATGTTGGCCAGGCCGTACCCGTTGGGCGCAAAGGCGTCGACCGGGGCGGTTCCGACGAAGCCGTCGGCCCCGGTGTTGCCGCCGGGGAAGTCGCCCTGGAAGACGTTCATCCGGTGGGCCCCGCCCGGCTCGAGCTGGTCCCCCCAGGGGAAGGGCTGTCCCACGAGGCCCCCGCGGGCGGCCACCTCCCACTCGGCCTCGGTGGGCAGTCTCGTCCCCGACCAGGCGCAGTAGGCCGAGGCGTCGTTCCACGACACGTGCACCACCGGATGGTCGGGGCGGTCGGCCACGTCGGAGTGCGGGCCCTCGGGATGGCGCCAGTCCGCCCCCATCACCTGGCGCCACCACGGTGCTCCCTCGACCCCCCGGGTCGGGGGGAACTCGTCGGGGAGGAGCCCCCCGAAGACGAAGGACCAGGCGTAGGTCTCGGCCTCCGTCCGCCACCCGGTGGCGTCGACGAAGGTGGCGAACTCCTCGTTGGTGACGGCATGCCGGTCGATCCGGAAGGCGCCCAGCTCGACCTCGTGGACCGGCGACTCGCCGTCCCCCGGGTAGGACCATGCCGACTCGTCCCCCATCCGGTAGCGGCCGGACGGCACCGTGACCAGGGTCCCCGCGTGCGATCCGGTGGCCGGGACGGGATCCCCGCTCCCGCGGGTCGGTCCCTCTCGGCCCGGGGCACAGCAGGAGTCCGACATGGCGCTCAGGGTAGCCATCGCCGACGCCGGCCCAGGCCGCTACTGGATCGAGGTGGCCACCCGCATCAGCTCCTCGGGGCTGATCAGGTGGTCATGGTTGTCGTCCCCGATGGCCAGCTCGACCCAGTTGACGGTCCCGGTGAATCGGCTGGAGTCGCCCGAGTAGTCCTCGCTCACCGGCGTGCCCGTGTCGGATCCGAGATCGCAGGTCTCGTCACCCGAGTAGATCATGGGCACGGTGGCGTTGATCCGCCCCTCGCCGACCGGCCGGCCGTCGATGAACAGCGCCGCGGTCCCGCCCTTGGCCAGCCCACCCCCGTCGTAGGTGAACTCCATCCTGACCTGGTGGGTGCCGGGGGGCACCGCATCGGTCCCCTCGACGTAGAAGTGCATCAGTCCGGCCAGGTTGTGGCAGTACTTGGGCTTGCCCTCGTGGAGATAGAGGCTCCAGCCGGCGAACGCTCCTCCCTGGGCCACCATCACGCCGTTGGCGCCGTGCTCGGGCACGTCGACCTCGGCGGTGACCGAGTGCGACTTGTTCTTCATGTTGAGGACCGAGTTCTCGCTGAGTCGGCTCATCCCGCCGTACAGGATCTGAGCATTGCCCTTGACCAGCTGGGGACGCCCGGCGATGTCCGAGTTGAACCGTTCGATGCGACGATCGTCGAGCGGAAGGACGTTGTACTTGACCGCCTCGATGAGCCAGAGGCGCTGCAGCTCCTTGAGCTTGTCCGGATGGTCGGCGGAGACATCGTGGGCCTGGGACCAGTCCACCGTGGTGTCGTAGAGCTCCCATACGTCATCATCGAGAGCGGGAAGGGTGGCTCCGAAGTCCCACGGGACACTGTGCCGGGTGACCGCCGTCCACCCCTTGTGGTAGATGCCTCGGTTGCACGCCACCTCGAAGTACTGGGTCTCACGATGCTCTTCCGCCGCTCCGTCGTTGAAGGCATAGGCCATCGACACCCCGTGGATCGGCGTCTGCTGGATGCCGTTGACGAAGGTCGGCTCCGGAATGCCGGCCACCTCGAAGATGGTCGGGCCCACGTCGATGATGTGGTGGAACTGGGACCGGACCTCGCCCCGGGCGGTGATCCCCTTCGGCCAGTGGACGATGGTCCCGTTGCGGGTCCCCCCGAAATGGGAGGCGACCTGCTTGGTCCACTGGAACGGCGTGTTCATGGCGTGGGCCCACCCCACGGCGTAGTGGTTGTAGGCGGCGGGGGTTCCGAACTGATCGATGCGCTGGGACATGAACTCGGCCGTCTCGAACTCGGCCGCCCCGTTGAGGGAGATCATCTCGTTGAAGGTCCCGTTCGGCGTTCCTTCGGCGCTGGCCCCGTTGTCCCCGATGATCAGGTACACCAGCGTGTCCTCCATCACCCCGAGGGACTCGATCGAGTCGAGGAGCCGCCCGATGTGGTGATCGGTGTGCTCCATGAAGCCGGCGTAGATCTCCATCTGCCGGGCCAGCACCGGCTTGAGCTCGTCAGCGACATCGTCCCAGGCGCTGATCTGCTCGGGCCGGGCCGACAGCACGGTGTCCCGGGGCACGATCCCCTGCTCCTTCTGTCGGGCGAGGGTCTCCTCCCTCAGCACGTCCCATCCGGCGTCGAACTGGCCCCGGTACTTGTCGCTCCACTCGGGGGCCACGTGGTGGGGGGCGTGGGTGGCCCCGGGAGCGAAGTACATGAAGAAGGGCTTGTCCGGCATGAGCGACCGCTGACGCTGGACCCAGGTGATGGCGTGGTCGGTGAGATCCTCGGTGAAGTGGTAGCCCTCCTCGGGGGTCTTGTCTGGCTCCACCGGGGTGGTCCCCTCGTACAGCGCCGGATACCACTGGTTGGTCTCCGCCCCTACGAATCCGTAGAAGTGCTCGAAGCCGCTGCCCGTGGGCCACTGGTTGAAGGGCCCCATCGGGCTGGTCTCCCACACGGGAACCTCGTGGCACTTGCCGAACTGGGCCGTGCTGTAGCCGTTGAGCAGGAGGGTCTCGGCGATCGGTGCCGCGTTGTCCGGCCGGATCGAGTTGTATCCCGGAGCAGAGGTGGCGATCTCGGTGATCCCACCCATGCCCACCGCGTGATGGTTGCGGGCTGTCAGAAGCGCCTGGCGGGTGGGCGAGCACAAGGCAGTGGTGTGGAACCGGTTGAACCGGAGTCCGTTGGCGGCAAGGCGGTCGGCCACCGGCGTGCGGCACGGTCCACCGAAGGCCGACGACGAACCGAAGCCGGCGTTCGTCGATCATGATCACCACGACATTCGGCGCACCCTCCGGAGGCCGGAGGGGCTCGATGGCGGGATAGGACGTGTCCGGGTCCTTGGCGTCGTAGGTGGTCAGTCCCACATGCTGGCGGTGGGGAATGGGCAGGCTTGAGCGCGAGACGTCAGGCACGGAGGGGTCCTTTGGTCGGGGACGTGGAGGGGGTGGTCGGGGACGTGGAGGGGGTGGTCGGGGACGTGGAGGGGGTGGCACTCGGGGCTGGGCCGATGCTGGCGGTGGGTACGGGATTGACCGAGGCCAGTTCGATATTGAGATCCCGCAGCAGTTCGAGCGTGCTATGCAGGCGGGCCTGGTCGGGCACCCACCCCACCAGATGGGTCATCCCGTGCTCGCACCGGCTGACCTCGAAGCCGTCGAGGGCAGCCGCCAGGGTCGGACTCAGCCGTCCCCTGACAACGATCTCGAAGGTCTGGGCGGCCACGGCGGCCCTTTCTGGGTGGGCGGACTCTGGGTGGGCCGGACACTGAGGGGTCAGGCCTGGCGGACAGGGCCCGCGGTGCCACCCGTTCGGCTCACCATCATCCTCACCGGATGGCGGGCCCCTGTCGTCATCCCGACAGGGTGATCGGCCACCCGAACGAACGTACGCTGGACCGATCCTGCAGCCGATGGCAACATGGGTGCTCCACCAACGGCGGAGCTACGTTCGAGTCATGGTTACAGGGGCATCCATACCGACCCACTCGGTCGACCGTCCGTCACTGCGCCGACGGATGGACGAAGCGCTCGAGCAGCCGTTGACGCTCATCGTGGCCCCCGCCGGGTCCGGCAAGTCGGTGCTGCTGGCCCAGTGGGCCGAGGCCCATCCCGACCTGGCCGTGGTCTGGCTGCCCCTGACGTCCGCCGACGACGACCCGGTCCGCTTCTCCCGGCGTTTGCTGGCCGGGCTGGCCGGGCTGAACGCCGAGGCCGCTGACCTTGGGCCTCTGGTGTCCATGCACGGGGGCGGCCTGGGCACCCAGCTGCTGGAGGCGCTCGGACCCCTGTTGGCCGAGCTGCCCGAGACGGCCATCGTGCTGGACGACCTCCACCTGCTGTCCAACCCCACCCTGCTGTCCGACCTCAGCCGCCTGGTCGAGCAGCTGCCGCCCGAAGTGCATCTCATCCTGGCCACTCGGGTGGACCCTCCGATCGCCTGGAGCCGCCACCGGGTCCACCGGGGTCTGTCCGAACTCCGCCAGTCCGACCTGGCCTTCGACAGCACGGACACCGCACGATTGCTGGAGCGGATCACCGGGCGGTCGCTCGAACCCGACCAGGTCGACGCCCTGCTCGAGAGGACCGAGGGGTGGGCCGTCGGCCTGCAGCTGGCCGGCATGATGCTCCGGGTCCGGGACGACTCGGGCGCCTTCATCAGCCGGTTCAGCGGCAGCGACCGGTTCATCGCCGACTACCTCAGTGAGGAGGTGCTGGAAGCCCAGTCGGCCGAGCGGCGTTCCTTCCTGCTGCGCAGCTCGGTGGTGGACGAGATGTGCGCCGAGCTCGCTGTCCGGCTGACCGGTGAGCCCCGGTCCCAGCTGGTGCTGGAGGAGTTGGAACGCCAATCGATGTTCCTGGTGCCGCTGGACGACCGGCGTGAGTGGTACCGGTTCCACCACCTGTTCCGCGACCTGCTGCGGTTCCGGCTCCGGGCCGAGGAGCCCGGGATCGAGGCCGAGCTGCTCACCGAAGCGGCCCACTGGCACCTCGAACGGGGCGACTTCGCCCCGGCCGTCGAGTACCTGTTGCAGGCCCGGCAGTGGGACGAGGCCCTGGACCTGATCATGAGCCGGGGCTCGGAGATCTTCGAACAGGGGCAGATGGCCACGGTCATCCGCTGGGCCACCGAGGTGCCCGACACGGTCAGGGCCGAGCGTCGGGAGGTCACCCTGCTTCTGGGCTTCCTGAAGGTGGCCGAGGGCCAGGCGGCCGGTGGCGAAGACCTCCTCGCCTCCGTGGTGGCCGACCCCGGGGCCACACCGGGCGAGCAGGCCTGTGCGCAGGCCCTGCTGTGCAGCCTGGCCCAGTTCCGGTCCAACCCGGAGGTCACCGTGGAGATGGCCCACACGGCCATGGACATGATCGGAAGGCTCGACGGCGGTCCCGTGCCCGCGGTGATGAACCTGGGCGATCCTCGTGTGCTGGAGACCGTGTCCCTCGGCTCCTGCGGTCGTGGCCACTTCCTGGCCGGTCGCATGGAGGAGGCCCGGGAGTGGCTGGAACGGAGCCTGGAGTCGGCCGGTGCGGCCTACTCGGTCTGGAAGATCGCCATCCTCGGCTCGCTCGCCCTGGTCGAGGCGTGGTCCGGCCGGCTGGAGCGGGCCGAGGCCCTGGCCGAGGAGGCCCTGGGGGTGGCGCGCGAGGCGGGCATCCTCATCCACCCGATCACGTCCGATGCCTTCCTGGCCACGACCATGGTGGCCCTGGAACGCGGCCAGCCGCGACATGCGGCGTTGGCCCTCCGCGAGGGGTGCCTGCGGTCTGAGGCCAACCGGCGGATCCCGTTGACCTGGATCGGTCGCCTGCTCACGGCCGAGCTGCAGGCGGCCGAGGGCCACCCCGATCAGGCCGCGGCCACGGCGGCCACGCCCTGGAGCGAGCTCGGCGCCCCGCCCCCGCCGCTCGTCGAGCACGGGTTGGTCGCCCTCCGGTGCCGCCTGCTCCGGCTGGCGGGTGACACCGAGGAGGCCGAACGCCTGCTGCGGGGAACGCAGGTGGACGCACCCGCCGTGGTCGCCGAATCAGTGGCCACGGCCCTGGCCGCGGGGCGCGTCGACTACGCCCGAAAGCTGCTGGAGGGAACGGAGTGGGCCAAGACCGAACCCCGGCCCACCGTCGAGCGCCTGGTCTCGGTGGCCTTGCTGGCGTCGGCCGAGGGTGATCCCGATGAGGCCGGCCGACGCCTCGACGAGGCCCTGGACGTGGCCTCGGTGCACGGGTTGGTCGAGGTCTTCGTCCGGGCCGGACCCCGCGTGATCCAACTGGTGGCCGACCCGACATCCGGGTCCACACCCTTCGGTGCGGCCGTGCTGGCCCGGGCCCGTGAGGCCACCGCCCCGGCCCCCGGTCATGACCTGGCCGATCCGCTCACGGACCGGGAGCTCGAGATCGTCTCCTATCTGGCCAGCCGGTTGACCAATACCGAATTGGCCGAGCAGTGCTACGTCTCCGTCAACACCATCAAGACCCATATGGCCCACATCTACCGCAAGCTGGAGGTGCCCAACCGCAAGGAGGCCATCGTCCGGGCCCGGGAGCTGGGCCTGCTCTAGAGACACCCCCGGCGTCCGCCCGGGCTACGGCCCCGTCCGAGGAGGGTCGAGGTCGGTACCTTCACCTCCGGCCCCCCGGCAAGTCATCCCGGAAGGATGATGACCCCGGCGACCACCGTGTGCTTGGATCACGGGGCAAACAACTGCACCCGTCAAGGAGGACCACCCGATGCTCGCCTACACCTACCCCCTGGCCGACCTGTTCGGCACCATGTTGGGACTGTTCGTCTTCTTCATCTGGTTCTGGCTTCTCATCGTGATCTTCGGGGACATCTTCCGCAGCCGGGACATGGGTGGCGGCGCCAAGGCCCTGTGGGTCATCTTCGTGATCGTCCTCCCGTTCCTCGGGATCTTCGTCTACCTCATCGCCCGGGGCGGCAAGATGCACGAGCGGGCCGAGCAGGCAGCCCAGCAGCAGCAGAAGGCCTTCGACGACTACGTGAAGCAGGCCGCCGGCGCCTCGGGCGACAACAGCGCCGACCAGCTGGCCAAATTGGCCGATCTGAAGGCCCAGGGCGTGCTCACCGACGCCGAGTTCGAGGCCCAGAAGGCCAAGATCCTCTCGTAGCGGGACTGCGGACGCCGGCCGGTGGGGTTCTCCTCATGACCCCCACCGGCACCGTCCGTGCCAACCGTGCCGTACCGACGAACCGAAGGTAGCCATGTACTACGTAGGTGGGATCGTGTTCGCCCTGCTAGCCGTCCTGGTGGTGGTGGTCTTCGTGAAGAAGTTCCGGCAGAGCAATGACTGACCAGAGCGGGACCGATGCCCGGGACTGATCGCCGTGCCTCCCGGCAGACCCGGGCACCCGGGGCGGTGCGATGACCCTCGACCTGATCCTCATCGGCCTGGTCATCACCCTCGAGCCGATCCCCCTGACCGCCTTCATGTTGGTCCTGATGTCCAAGGGGGGGGTGCGCAAGGGGGCCGCCTTCATCTTCGGCTGGCTGGTCTCGCTGGCCGCCGTGGTCGCCCTCACGGTGTTGTTCACGGGGAACAATCCCCCGAAGCCCAACACGGCGCCCTCCCTGGCCGGCATCGCCATCAAACTCCTCATCGGGGTGGTGCTGGTGCTCATCGCCCTCCGCCGACGGGCCCGGATGGGGAAGCCCAAGAAACCGAAGAAGCCCCCCAAGTGGCAGGCCGGCATCGACAGCATGTCGCCGTGGCTGGTCGTCGGCCTCGCCCCGCTCACCCAGCCGTGGGGCCTGGTGGCCGCCGGAGTGGCCACCATCATGGAGGCCAAGCTGGGCTCGGCTGAGAGCTATATCGCCCTGTTCATGTTCTGCGTGGTCTCGACGCTGGTCTACCTGGTCATGGAGGTCTATGCCGGCTTCCGCCCCGAGCACGCCCAGGCCATCATGGCCAGCATCCGGGAATGGATCGAGTCCCACACCGATCAGGTCATCATCATCATCTCCCTCGGTCTGGGCCTGTGGCTGGTGGGCAAGAGCATCTACGTGCTGGTGTCGTAGCGCCATGGCCGCCACGCTGGCCGTGCTCCTGGTGGTGGCGTTCTACGTCGTGGCTGCCTGGGTCGTCTGGTGGGCGGTCCCCCGCTCGCTCCACCGGAGGAGGACGCCCGACATCCCGTCGACCGTCCCGGAGGAATGGGTGGACGAGGTACGCCGCCACGGCTGACCGGCTGACCGGCTGACCGGCTGACCGGCTGACCGGCTGACCGGCTGACCGGCTGACCGGCTGACCGGCTGACCGGCTATCCGGTCGCCCGGTGTGCCGTGTCCGACGGGGGCGGCCCTGTCGGGCCCACCGGGTCCGAGCCCGAGTCCGCGTCCGCCGGGTCGCGGCGGCCGGCGACGGCCCGGTTGACCGCCCCGAAGATCAGCCGGATGACCACGGCGATGACGGCCAGGTCGGCCAGCATCTGGACGGTCACCACCATGCGGGCCGGATCGGTGTGCGGGGTGATGTCGCCGAACCCCACCGTCGAGAAGACGGTCGCGGCGAAGTACAGCGCCGAGGGCCGGTCGAGCGGGCGCGGGCTGCCGGTGAAGGCCGTCGGATAGGACTGGGACATGGTCAGATAGATCCAGGCGAACAGGACCAGGAAGAGCGGGATCACCGTGGCCATGGCCACACCGGCCCGCAGGAGTGGCCGCTCGTGCACGGTGATCAACCGGACCTCGTTGGCCACCACCACCACGAAGACGGCCAGGGCCACCACCAGCCGGAGGGCGGTGAACTCGTGGTGCCGGTGGGGCGCGGGAACGAGGAAGTAGGCGGCCAGCAGGACCACCGCGGTCAGGGCGGCCCTCAGCCCGGTGGAGACCAGGTGCGAACGCTCGTAGGACCCGAGGTCCGGCGGCGGGGCCGGCGTCACCTCCCTGTCCTACAGATGACTGAAGCCGCCGGACTCCTCCTTGGTCATGCCCACCGATACGGGGTGCTTGTCGAAGTGGGCGATGGCCGCCTTGATGTCCTCCAACAACAGGAAGGACAGGTCGCGGCTGACGCCCTGGCGCACCAGGATGCGCTGCACGGAGATGTCGGCCACCGACCCGGTGAGCGGGTAGGCCGGCACCTGCCAGCCCTGCACCCGGAGCCGGTCGGCGATGTCGTAGAGGGAGTAGCCCGGATCCTGGCCCTCGGTGATCCGCCAGGCCACCGACGGGATGCCGGTCAGCGGGTTGCCGTCGCACAGGAGTTCGAACGGGCCGAGCTTCACGATCTCCTCGGCCAGG
>Ga0302196_10000722_pt1 | contig 31391 bp, 28 predicted proteins | sample II_Bog_N1_3_FD_198794 | JGI IMG/M metagenome (GOLD analysis project Ga0302196, IMG submission 198794) | Peat permafrost microbial communities from Stordalen Mire near Abisko, Sweden - II_Bog_N1_3 | ecosystem: Environmental > Terrestrial > Soil > Wetlands > Peat | place: Sweden: Abisko...
CGAGGCCGCGTGGATGGCTCCGCTGGCGAACGGGCTCGCAGACGGGAGCGCGAGCGCGGAAGCGCGCTGCGGGGGCGCCGACGCGGGCGTGCTTCTTCGGTACTGCGACTCGGTGGACCAGAGCGCGGTGGGCGCCGCCAGCGAGTGAGGCGCGCTTCCAAGCTCGCGTTTGCGCGGCGCTTGGGAGAGAGTGCACGACGGTCCGCACCTCATGTTCGAGACGCTCGGGGCGTTCATCTACCGGCATCGATGGCCCACGCTCGTCCTGGCGGGGGTCTTCCTCCTCGCGTCGATCGCGATGCTCTTCCGCGGCGGTGACCTCACGGGCGGGACGATTCACGGCACCGAGTTCGAGCGGGCGCAGCAGATCGCGGCGGCCATCCAGGGGCGCTCGGTGGACACGACGTTCGTCGCGGTCTTCCACCACCCGACGCTGGACGCGCGCGACGGCGCCTTCCACGAGGCGATGCAGCACGCGCTGGAGCCTCTCCGCACCGACCCCGCCGTGGGCACCATCCTCACGCCTGACGACGCCGGCCCGTTCCTCGCGCCCGGGATGATCAACGGGCCCGCGCACGCCGGGTTCGCGCTCGTGTCGCTGCGGGGCGAGCTCAAGGACGCGCTGCACGCCTACCCGGAGGTGCGCGCGAAGCTCCGCTCGGACACGCTCTCCATCGCGTGCACCGGGCACGTCGCGTTCATGAACGACCTCGATCAGACGCTCGAGCACGATCTGCTCCGCGCCGAGGTGCTCTCGTTGCCGCTCGCGCTGCTCGTGCTGCTGCTCGTGTTTCGCACGGCCGTGGCCGCGGTGCTCCCCGTGGGGGTCGGGGCGCTCGCGGTGGTCGGGGGGACCGCGGTGGTCGTCGGGCTCTCGCGGCATACCGAGATCGCGCAGTACACGATCAACGTCTGCTCGCTCATCGGCCTCGGCGTCGCCATCGACTACTCGCTCTTCACCGTGAGCCGCTACCGCGAGGAGCTCGCGGCGGGGCACGACTACGAGACGGCGCTCGTGCGCGCGGTGGGGAGGGCGGGGCGCATCGTGGCGTTCTCGGGGATCGCGGTCGGGACGGGCCTGGCGGGGCTGCTGTTCTTCGAGGGGTCGTACCTGCATTCGATGGGGGTCGGCGGGGCCGTGGTCGTCGCGCTCGCCGTCGTGTTCGCGCTCACGTTCCTCCCGGCGTTGCTCGCGGTGCTGGGGCCGCGGATTCACGCGGGTGCGCTGCCGATTCCCCACCTCGGCGCGCGTGAAGGGCTCTGGCATCGGACGGCCGAGTGGGTGATGCGGCGGCCGCTGCTCGTGCTCGTGCCGACGCTCGCCGTGCTGCTCCTGCTCGGCGTGCCGTTCCTGCACGTGCGGATGACCGGCGCGGACGTGCGCGTCTTGCCGGCGCAGATCGAAGCGCGCATCGCGTACGAGCAGCTTCGCACCGACTTCCCGGACCAGGCGGCCAACCGTGTCCTCGTGGCGGCCCACTTCCCGGCGGGGCCGGTGCTCGACGCGAAGCGGATCGACGCGCTGTTCGACTTCTCGCGCCGCGTGGCGAAGCTCCCTCACGTCGTGAAGGTGGAGAGCCTCGTCGATGGGCCCGATCCCGACATGACCAAGGAGGACTACGAGAGCGCGCTGCTCGATCCTCCGGAGGTCGCGGCGCCCCTGCTCGCGATGGCGAAGAAGATCGCGATCGGGGACCACGACCTGCTCGCGTACGTCGTCACCGACTCGGCGCCCGAGAGCGAGGGGTCGCGCGCGATCGTTCGCGACATCCGCGCGCATCGTGAGCTCGGCGATGGGGCGATCCTGGTCGGCGGCCCGACGGCGCTCGACCTCGATACGACCGCGTACATGCTCGAGCACACGCCGCGCGCGGTCACGTTCATCGTGCTCGTCACGCTGGTCGTGCTCTTCCTGCTCCTCGGCTCGGTGGTGCTCCCGATCAAGGCCGTGCTCATGAACGGGGTCTCGATCGCCGGCTCGTTCGGCGCGCTCGTCTGGGTCTTCCAGGACGGGCACCTGTTCGTGCACGAAGGGCGACCGATCGAGCCGACGCTGCCGCCGCTCCTGTTCTGCGTCTTGTTCGGGCTCTCGATGGACTACGAGGTGCTCATGCTGTCGCGCATCCAGGAGGCGTGGGAGCGGACGGGGGACAACACGCGCGCCGTCGCCGAGGGGCTGGAGAAGACCGCGGGGCTCATCACCAGCGCGGCGGCGATCATGGTGGCGGTGTTCGGGGCGTTCGCGTTCGCGAGCGTCGTGCTCATCAAGGCCGTGGGGTTCGGGATGGCGCTGGCGGTGGCCCTGGACGCGACGCTGGTGCGCATTCTGCTCGTGCCGGCGACGATGCGCCTCTTCGGAGACCTCAACTGGTGGGCGCCGCGGCCGCTCGTGGCGTTGCGGGAGTGGTTCATCGTGAGGTTGCGGAGGACGTGAGCGCTGCGACCGCGCCGGCTCAGTGCGCTCGGCAGCGACCGCCGCGCGGCTCGGGGTAGCCGACGATGTCCACGCGCTCCTCGCTCTCCGGGACGCCCGCTCGGCAGCTCCACACGACCTGCGTGTGCTCGGGGGCGGCCGGAGGCGGAGGCCAGTCGGGCGCGCGGACCGCGAACACCTGCAGGAGCGTGTGCTCGCCCGCGACGACGCGAATCGGGTCCCCTTCGAGCGTCACGATCGCGTCGGCTTCGTAGCCGGGGCGCACCTCGCCGTTCACGAGGAGGTCGGGGGTGTTGAGCTTGCCGAGGTCGACGACGAAGCGCTGGCCCCAGTAGCGGACGGCGCCGGCGTCCATCGACCAGACGACGGCGGAGCTCGCGGTCGCGCGCTCGAGGAAGTGTCCGAGCGCGACCTGGACGGCGTCGATGGTGGCGACGTCGGCCTCGTAGCGGTCGTGCGCGGCGGGGAGCGGGAGGAGCTCGACGAGCACGCTCGCGGCACCCAGCGTGGCGCACGAGACGACGAGCGCGCGGAGACGGACGCGCGGGCGCAGCGCGCGGAGGAGGCGGGAGGCGAGGGTGAGCGCGGTCGCGGCGCCGCTGGTGGCCGCGACGATGAGCAGCGGGAGCGCGGGGGCGAAGTAGCGCTGGAAGTAGAAGATGTCGGCGGTGGTGACGCGGACGATCGATGCGACCGTGGCGACGTAGGCGAGGGCGACGAGGGCGGCGGCGGCAGGGAGGGCGGCGGCGGCGGCGGCGGCGGCGGCGGCGGCGGCGGCGGCGGCGGCCAGGGGGGAACGCCGGGCCCCGCGACCCTCACCCCCCAGCCCCCTCTCCCACGAGGGGAGAGGGGGAGATGCGTCGGGCTCGCGACTCACCTCTCCCCTTGTGGGAGAGGGGCTTGGAGGGACGCCAGGCTCTGGCTGCGAAGCGGACAGGGAGCTTGGGCCGAGGGCTCGCGATCGCACGACTCCGACGACCCCCGCCACGATCGCGATTCCCACGAGCGCCCAGAATAGCCTCGACGACGTCGGAGCCACCGCGCCCAGCACGTCGCCGAAGACGCGTTCCATGCGCACCTGCACCATGACGCTGCCGTGGACGGGGGCGGCCTTCGCGTAGAACGTGGCGGGGAGGGGGCGGCCGGAGGCGAGGTCGTTGCGAAGGAAGAGCGCGGCGACGAAGAAGATCGTGATCGCGGAGGCCGCGGCGCCGCGATCGAAGCCGGTCTTCCAGCGGGGGGCGCCGAGCGCGAGAAGCAAGAACACCGCGGGGGCGACGAGGATGCACTCGGGGCGGGCGAGGAACGCGAGGCCGACCATGAGCCCGGCGAGGAGCGTGCGTCCTCGCGCGGCGGCGAGCAGCGAGGCGAGGAGGAGCGCGCTCGCGAGGCCCACCTCCATACCGCTGACCGCGGCGAAGGCGAGCAGCGGACACACGGCGACGAGCACGCCTGCGATGAGGGCCACGACAGGCGCGAGGCTCGGGCGCGGCGTTGCGAGTCGTGCGCAGCGTGCGGCGAGCGCGCTCCCGGCCGCGTGCGCGAGCGTGCCGAAGAGCTTCAGCGCGCCGGCTGCCGCCATCGACGGTCCGCGCGCGCCGACGACCAGATGCGCCAGAGCTGCGACGAGCGCCCACAGCGGAGAGGTCGCGCCGGTCGCGGCGACGCCGTCGTTGTACGCGAGCGTCCCGTGGCGCGCGAGCTGCAGCCCATAGACGAGGTGAATCCACGCATCGTCGAGCGGGAACCCGCGGCCCCACGCGCCATGAACGACCGCGGCCGATGCGGCCACGGCAGCGAGCGCGGAGACCCCTTCCGCTATGCCGCGCCGCATGATGGGTCGAGGATACACAAGGCGCGTCGCGGCTGAATGACGCGGTGTGTACGTGACGATGTCGCGTCGTCGGTCTTCTGACAGCTGCGCCTCACGTGAGGCAGGCGTATACCGGCCGCTCCACTTTCAAGGAGACGCTCCCATGAAGATCTATGGCAACCCGATGAGCACCTGTACCAGGAAGGTGCTGACCGTCCTCGCCGAGAAGCAGGCGAAGTTCGAGCTCGTGAACGTCGACCTCGGCACCGGCGGCCACAAGAAGCCCGAGTTCATGGCGCTCCAGCCGTTCGGCCAGGTCCCCGTGATGCAGGACGGCGACTTCACGCTGTACGAGTCGCGCGCGATCATCCGCTACCTCGACGAGACCCTCCCCGGCCAGGCGCTCACGCCGAAGAACGCCAAGGGGCGCGCCGTGATGGAGCAGTGGATCAGCGTCGAGACGTCGAACTTCACGCCGCACGCGATGACGTACATCTACCAGTACGTCTTCGCGCCGATGCGCGGCGGGCAGCCGGACATGGCGAAGATCGAGGCGGCGAAGCCCAAGCTCGAGACCTGTCTCGCGATCATGGACAAGCAGCTCGCCAAGACGCCGCACATCGCCGGCGAGCAGTTCTCGCTCGCCGACGTCTGTTACATGCCGTACGTCGAGTACGTGATGGGGACGCCGGGCAAGGACGTCTTCAGCCCGCACGCGAACGTCGGCGCGTGGTGGAAGCGCGTGAGCGAGCGCGCTTCGTGGAAGACGGCGAGCGGGAAGTAGAGGACGGCGCGTCCGGCCCATAGGGTGAACCGCGCGCCCGGCGCATAGGGGAACCCCGCGCCCGGCCCGTACGAGAACCCCACCCCCAGCCCCTCCCCGCGAGCGAGGAGGGGAGTCCGAGGCGAGTGAGTCACGCTCCCTCCGCCTCGCCTGCGGGGCGGGGGGCCGGGGGGGTGGGGTTGGCTCGTTCCTCGGTAAGTGCTCGCAGTACATCACGACCGGCACGCCGGTAGCGTTCGTCGCGTCGCGCGTTTCCGTCTTCCCGAGCGAGACGGCGCTGGTACCTTTCGACGGTGAGTTACTTCGCTCCGCTCTCGCCGGAGGCTGCGCGGCAGCTGCTCGGCGAGGTGGTCAAGAGCTTCCCGTTCGCGACCGCGGTCCTCGATCGCGAGATGCGCTACCTCGCCTACAACCGCAGCTGGCTCTCCTCGCACGGCATCCCGGAAGACCGCGCCATCGTCGGCCTGCGCCACTACGACGTCTCGCCGGAGATCCGCGACGAGTGGCGCCAGGTTCATCAGCGCTGCCTCGCGGGGGCGACCGAGCGTCGTGACGACGACGTGTACGAGCAAGTCAACGGGCGGCGCGTGCATCACCGCTGGGTCGTCGCGCCGTGGCGCGAGAGCGACGGTGCGGTCGGCGGCATCATCATCTACGTCGAGAACATCACCGACCAGGTGGAGACGACGCGGAACCTGGCGGAGCGCGAGGGGCTCATCCGCACGCTGTTCGAGCAGTGTCCGATAGGGCTCAACCTGTGCCGCATGGACGGCCTCTGGATCGAGTCGAACCCGGCGTTCCTCGAGATCATCGGGTACTCGCGGGAGGAGGCCGACGGCGGCCTCACGTACTGGCAGCTCACGCCGCGCAAGTACGACGCCGCCGAAGCCGTGCAGCTCGAGAGCCTGAAGACGACGCGGCGCTACGGGCCCTACGACAAAGAGTTCGTGCGCAAGGACGGGCGGCTCGTGCCGGTGCGGCTCAACGGGTTCATCGTCGAGCACGACGGCATGCCGTGCATCTGGTCGCTCATCGAGGACCTGACCGAGCAGCGCGCGCTGGAGACGCGCGTGGAGGAGGAGCGGCTGAAGGCCATCCACGCCTCGCGGCTCGCGGTGGTCGGCGAGATGGCCGCCGGCGTCGCGCACGAGCTGAACAACCCGCTCGCGATCATCAGCGGGTACGCGTTCACGCTCCGCAGCGCGATCGCGCGGGGGGACGAGGCCGAGATCAAGGAGGCGCTCGCCGCGATCGACGAGGCGACCGAGCGCGCGGGGACGATCGTCAAGGGGCTGCGCAAGTTCTCGCGGCAGAAGCTGGGCCACGCGCCGACCGACCTCGTCGCCACCTCGTCGCTCGTCGCCGACGCGGTCAACCTGTGTCGCTCCCGCCTCCTCGGGACCGGCGTGCGCATCGAGAGCGACGTCCGCACGACGGCTCAGATCGTGGGCAACGGGCTCGAGCTCTCGCAGGTGTTCGTGAACCTGCTCAACAACGCGCTCGACGCCGTGGCCGCGGCCGAGAACAAGTGGGTCCGCATCGTGGCGAAAGAGGGGCAAGGGCCGTCGTCGGTGACGATCGCCGTCGAGGACTCGGGGCCGCGCATTCCGCCCGACGTCGCCGATCAGATCTTCCGCCCGTTCTTCACGACCAAGACGGTCGGCGAGGGGACGGGCCTCGGGCTCAGCATCAGCCGGAGCATCATCGAGGGGCACGGCGGCACGCTCACGCTCGACGCGGACGCCCCCTGCACGCGCTTCGTCGTCCACCTGCAAAAGGCACCATGAGTCAGACGATCGTTTGCGTGGACGACGAGGCGGGCATCTGCGGCGTTCTTCGCGCCGTGCTGCGCGAGACGGGTGCGACCGTCGAGACGTTCACCGACCCGCAGGCCGCGCTCGCGTTCCTGCAAAGCCACGACGTCGCGCTCGTCGTGTGCGACTACCGCATGCCGACGATGAGCGGCCTCGACGTGCTCGAGCGACTCCCGAAGCCGGTGCCGTTCCTGATGATGTCGGGCGACCTCGAGATCGAGCTGTTCAGCGGGGTGAAGGGGGTGACCGGGGTGGTGGCGAAGCCGTTCTCGGCGGGGAAGTTGATCGAGAGGGCGAAGGGGTATTTGGGGGAGGGGTAGCGTCAGCTGCCGCGATCGAAGTGGACGTTCACTGGGTTGCGGTTTAGGTCGATGCCGCTGACGGCGCCGTCCATCGTCGTTGCGGTGACCTGCATGTCGAACGAGGAGCCGCCGAGCGCGCCGTTGGGTTCCCAGAAGCAGTGGGTCGCGTCGCAGGTGCAGATGCTGGACGCGCAGATCACGGCCTTCCCGCAGGGGGACATTTCCGCCGTCGGTGGGGGGGGGTAGAACGCGTCGGGATCGGTCGGCGCGGGGTAGAGCGGCAGACGAGCGCGAAGAGGGGCGCGAGCGCGCGGCGCATCGTTGGGACCGTAGACCGTTTCGCGGGGCGCGTCTCTTTCCGCTCGGGGGCGCAGAGGGGCATCGGGCTCGCGTGGGACTCGATCCTCGGCGTCGAGCGGAACACCGAGGCCGGTGATCGGAACATCGACGCCGGTGATCGGAACACCGAGGCCGATGATCGGAACACCGAGGCTGGTGATCGGAACACCGAGGCCGATGATCGGAACACCGAGGCTGGTGATCGGAACACCGAGGCCGATGATCGGAACACCGAGGCTGGTGATCGGAACACCGAGGCTGGTGATCGGAACACCGACGCCGATGATCGGCCCACCGAGGCCGGTGATCGGAAGACCGTCCCTGCCGTGCCGGGCTCGTCCACGCCCGCCCCTCTCGGCGTCCGACCAGTGCGCTACGGCTGCTTCTCCTGCTCGTACGCCGCCGCCATCCGCCGCGTCAGCGCCGCCATCTCTGCGCGCAGGCTCGCCGGCTCGAGCACGACCGCGTGCTCACCGAAGCCCAGCACCCAGTTCGTAACGTCGATTGTCCCGCGCGCGATCACGGTGACGATCACCCGCCCGTCTGCATACTCTTCGACCCGCTGATTGCGCGTCCACTGATGGCGCGTCGCGTACCGCGCCATCTTCGCGGAGAACTCGACCCGCACTGCGGTCTCGGGGCCGTCGAACAGGCCCAGCGACCCTCCGTACCGGGCGCGCGCGTCCCATCCGTCCGGCACTTCGAACGACTCGCCGCGCTTCCATTCGCCGTCGTTCAGCTTGTCGAGGCCGAAGAGGCGCACCGCCTTGTGGTGGTGGCTGTACCCGGCGACGTAGAGGCCGTTTCTCCAGAAGAGGAGCGTGTACGGCTCGAAGTCGAACTCCCGCTCCCCCGCAGGTCCCGAGCCTTGCAGGGTGACCCGCTCGCCGCGCGTGAGCCCCGTGACGAGCCCGTCGACCACGTCGGTTCGATCGAGCTTCACCCACGGCGCGTCCTCGACGAGCACGATCTTCCCCTCGAGGCGACGCAGCTCCGCGAACGCCTTCGGCGCGAGCGACGACTCCAGCAACTCGACCACTTCGTCGAAGGCTTCCTTGATGCTCGTCCCTTCGAGGAACGCCAGCGTCTCGCGCGCGACCGCGACCGCGACCACGTGCGCCGTCGAGAGCTTCGCGGTCTTGTCGCCCTTCGCCGCCGCAATCCGGTAGCGAATGTGGCGCCCCTCCCGCTCCTCCTCCACGGCCTCGCCCATCGCCTCGAGCGCCGCCACCGTGCGCATCGCCGTGTGACGGCTGCACGCGCATCGCTCGCGAATCTCGTCGAGCGTTCCACCGTGCGTCGATGCCAGTAGCTTGCGCGCTTCGAGGATGCGCTGCGCAGGAGCGAAGCGGATGCCGCTGGGCCGTTGACGCGCCGTCTTCTTCTTCGCTGCTCGCAAACGCCGCGACTTCGTCGCTGCTGGCTTCGTCTTCATGGCTGCGACGTGTAGCAAACCCGGCACAGCTCGCGACGGACGATCCGCGGGAAATCGAGCCCGATTCTGCGCATTCGCTGAAAGCGTGCACGCCGCGCGGCGAATCCTGCGGTTCGGCGCTGTCGCCAGATTTGCGACACGTGGCCATTACCGTTCGGGTCATCGGGGAAACGGAAGGCAATCCCGCCGACCCCCCGATCAGGAGTCGATCCCATGTCCGCTCATCCCAAGAAATCCGTTCCCGATTCACACACCGTCGCCACCGCCACCGATTCGTCCACCAACGTTCACCAAGGAGCTGTCGTCATGAAGAAGCCGTCGAAGAAGTCCGTTGCCGCATCCACGTCCAGCGTCTCGTCCGCCCACGTTCACGAAGAAGAGAGTGTCGTCATGAAGAAGCCGTCGAAGAAGTCCGTTGCCACGTCCACCGCGTCGTCCACCCAGGTTCATGCAGAAGGAAGTGTCGTCATGAAAGAGCCCTCCACGAATGCCATCGCCTCGACCACCAACGCCGCCGCCGCGCAGCCTCCCGGCGTGGTCGAGCCGATCCCGACGGCGCTCGCTCCCACGCCTCCAAGCTCGTACGTTCCGGTCGCGGTGCCACGCGGGTCTCGCCCGCAGAGGTCCCAAATCAATCTGGCGCTGAAGGTCGCCACCGAGGTGCGAGCCAGCTCTGACTACCTGCAGCAGTTTGGCAATTCCGCGCCGAATCCCGTGAGCGTGGCCGACGCGCTCACGCTCGCGAGCGGCTGGAGCGACTCGCTCCAGAACGCGACGGCCTGGTACGAATACGTGAAGCAGCAGGAGTACCTCGCCTGGAAACAGGCGCTCGCGATCGTGTCGCCGCTTCGAGTGCCCTTCGAGTTCCGCCTCGTGAGGGACGCCTCGGTGGTGGAGGACTATCCGTCGCTGAATGCGTTCTTTGCCGTGGCGAGGGCTGCCGCAAGGAAGGCGGTCGCGACGAAGAAGAAGGACAAAGAGAATGCGGCGAAGGCGGCGAGCGCCGCGCCGACGTCGACTCCGCTCGCCGAGCCGACGTCGACTCCGCCCGCCGCTCCCGTCTCGAAGCTCCTCAACTGAGAAGCCCCTTCGTCCGCTGCGCTCCCCTCTTCCCTCGTGGAAGAGGGGGCGTGCGGCCCGCGCCGCTTCCCAGCGGGGTACGGCTCGCGGTCCACCTCGCGCCCCCGCTTGCGCACGACGCGCACCTCGCGTGCACGACTCCCCCTGTGCACCCCCTTCACAACCAGGCCCACTCTCCCTCGCTCCCCCGCGCATTTCCCTCGTTTCCTCGCCTCCCGTGCCCCGGTATGCCCCGTGCTCTCCACTCCCCCCCATGCGCCCCGAGTACGACTCCTCCCCCTGGTTCCGCCCGTACCGCGCTCCCGATTCTCCAGTCGATCCCGAAGCGCCCACGCAGCGCGCGTCGAACGTCCCGATGCAGCTCTCCCCGACGCGCACGCTCGACGAGCTCGAAGCGTTCCTTCGCGCGCGCCTGCTGCGGCTCGAGATCACGCTCGGCGCGGACGGCGCAGAGATCGTCGCCGACGGTCTGTCGCTGCGCGCGCTCCTCGCCGAGGCGAGCGAGCACGCGCGCTCCGCGACCGAGCCCCCATCATGCGAGCGCGATCTCGCCGAGACGCTGCGCGGCGTCTACGCCTGGGTCTACGGCGCGCTCGACGCCGTCTTCCTCGGCGAGTACGTGCGTCCGCTCCCCAAGCGCCTGATCAACGATCTGACCGACCACGGCTCGGTCGCGTCGATGCGCTCGCTCCTCGATCCGGCGCGCGCTTCGCTCGAGCCGACGCTCCGCCGCGTGGTTCGCGCGTGCATCCGTCTCTCGCGCTCGCGCGGGTGAAGCGCGCACCTCGCGAACGTCGTCGACCGTTGGTACCCTGGTCGCGTGCGCCACACGCGCTCCTCCCTCGCGTGCTTCGCGCTCGTGTGCGCGACGGCGTGCTCGCGCCCGGCGAGCGTGTCGCCCGCGCCCGAGCCGAGCGTCACGTCGTCGCCGCCCGACGCAGCTCCGCCGGTCGTCTTCGCGCGTGACGCCGCGCCCGACGAGCCGCCGCCCGGGAGGAGTCGATCACGCTCGCGCGGGCGGCCCTTGGTCGTGAAGACCTCGAGCGTCCGTACGTCGAGCGCTTCCTCTCGGCGCCGACGGGCGAAGAGAAAGCCGCCGCCGCGCGCACGCTGGGCGCCATCGGTACCCCGCGTGCGCTCGCTGCACTCTGCACGGAGATGCGCACCCCGCTGCGCCAGGGGGACCCGCACGTGATCGTCCGCTCCGTGCGCCTCGATCTGATCGACGCGCTCCGCTACGACCTCCCCGAGGACATGCGCCTGCTCCCGGCGGGCGCGCCGAGCGAAGCGTTCTACGACGCGGTCGAAGCGTTCTGCCGCGACCGCTTCGGCACGACGTGGAGCGCGTCGCGCCCCCCCTTCTTCGTCGAGCAAGGGGGCCCGATGCCGCGAACGCCCACGGCGCACTAGGCTCGGCTACGATCGGTGGCCACACGCGCTTCCACGCGCGAGGAGGTCCGCGTGACCCATCTCCCGTCCCTTGCCCCGCTTCTGCTCGTCGCGTTCGTCGCCTGCAGCTCCAGCAGCGGGAGCGGCCCTGTGATCCTCGGCGACGGCGGCAGCGGCTCCGGAAGCAGCGGCTCCGGAAGCAGCGGCTCCGGAAGCAGCGGCTCCGGAAGCAGCGGCTCTGGCAGCGGCGGCTCTGGCAGCGGCAGCTCTGGCTCGGGTAGCGGCAGCTCCGGCTCGGGCAGCGGCAGCTCCGGCTCGGGGAGCGGCAGCTCCGGCTCGGGGAGCGGCAGCTCGGGGAGCTCCAGCGGGGGAGGCGACGACGGCGGGACCAGCGCGGAGAACGCGTGGCTCGTTCCGATGAACGCGGCGCGCTCCACGGTCGGCGAGAGCCCGATGCACTGGGACCCGATCGCCGCGGCCGTCGCGCAGGCGTGGGCCAACCAGTGCAGCTTCGGCCACAACCCCAACGCCGGCTCCGACTACGACGGCATGGGGGGCTCGGGCGGCCTCGGCGAGAACGTCGCCGCGGGCGAGCCCACCGAGTCGGTCTCTGCGGCCGTCGCCAGCTGGGTCGCCGAAGGGTCGAGCTACGACCACGCGACCAACACGTGCGCGGCGGGCGCCGTGTGCGGGCACTACACGCAGATCGTCTGGGCGACGACGACCGCCGCGGGATGCGCGCAGGCGACCTGCACGACCAACTCCCCCTTCGGCAGCGGGCAGTGGCAGATGAGCGTCTGCGACTTCAACCCGCCGGGGAACTACGTCGGGCAGTCGCCGTACTGAGGACGCCCGAGCGTCCTTGGATTCTTCGCGGCGCAAGGCGCCGCTCTGAATGACGACGAAGAGGTCGATGGCGGTCGGCGGGGCGTCCCTTCCGCCCGTCATTCCGAGGCCGTCTGCGGCCGAAGAATCCAAGTAGGCGCGAGCTCCGCACGTCGCTGCTACGTTGCCGCCCGCCATGACGACGACCACTGCCCGCGAGGAGTACGTCACCGACGTCCCCTACATGCGGAGCTTCGCGAGCGATCTGAGCCCCGTGCAGCTGCGCCTCGTGACCGCGCTGAACGGCTTCGCCCCGCCGCAGGGCGACTCGTTCGACTACTGCGAGCTGGGGAGCGCGCACGGCGACACGGTCGCCACGCTCGCCGCCTCGTTTCCGCGCGCCCGCTTCCTCGGCGTCGACATCAACCCCGAGCACATCGCCGCCGCCGAGCGCCTCGCCTTCGAAGGGGGGCTCGAGAACATGCGCTTCCTCGAGCGCGACTTCTCCGCCCTGCTGCGCGACGATCTCCCCGACTTCGACTTCATCACCGCCCACGGTGTGCTCAGCTGGGTCGGCCCCGCGACGCGCAAGGCGATCTTCGACTTCGCCGCCGCCAAGCTGAAGCCCGGGGGCCTCCTCTACGTCGGCTACAACGCGCTGCCCGGCTGGGCCGCGGTCGAGCCGCTCCGCCAGCTCCTCATCGATCGCGGCGCCGCCGTGAAGGGGAACAGCCTCGATCGCGCCCGCGAAGGGGTCGCGCTCGCCAAGATGCTCCGCGACGCCGGCGCCGTGTACTTCGCCGACAACCCCGCCGCGCGCGACATGCTCGGCAAGATGGAGCAGATCGGCCTCTCGTACGTCGTGCACGAGTACCTGAACGTGCACTGGGTGCCGATGTACTTCACCCAGGTCGCCACCGAGGCCGCCGCGAGCGACATGTACTTCGCGGGTCAGCTCCCGCTCCACCTCAACTTCCGCGACCTCGCCATCCCCGCGTCGCTGGCGACGCTCTTCCAAGGCGTCACCGATCGCGTCACGTTCGAGAGCCTGAAGGACTACGCCATCAACACGTTCTTCCGGCGCGACGTGTTCATCAAGGGGAGGGTCCCGCGGGACGAGGCGGCGGCGAATGCGTACATCGACTCCACGCCGTTCGGGACGCTGATCGGCGAGGGGGCCCTCGCGCGCGACGTCCGCCTCCCGCATCACACGCTGCACTTCGTCGGCGCGATCTTCGACGCGCTGCTCCCCGCCCTCGCCGCCGGCGCGACCACGCTGGAAGAGCTCGCGCGCCTGCCGTCGCTCTCGGCGTTCGGTCCCGCGCGCCTGCGCGACGCGGTCGTCCGCCTCGCCCTCGCCGGCCAGGTCTCCCCCACGGTCCAGCGCACGCGCGCCGCGCCGGCACCGGAGGGGCGCTTTCGCGTCGTGTCTCCGTTCAATCGCACGTTGCTCCGCGAGCGTCTCACGAGCGAGCACCCGATCGTCTTGGCGTCGTCGGTCGCCGGTACGGGCGTCTCGGTCACGATGCTCGAGGGGGTTCTCCTACGTCTCCTCACCGAGATTCCGGAAGCGGAGTGGACCACGTGGATCGCCGCCTTCAGCGAGAAGCAGCCGTTCCGCCTGCGGGTGGGAGAACGCGCCGTGGAGACCGACGAGGAGCGGATGAGCGTCCTGCTCGAGCAGATCGCGCCGTTCCGCGCCAAGCGGCTGCCGCGGCTCATCGAGCTCGGGTTAGTCGAGCCAGAGTTGCGGAAGAGTTGAAGAACAGCCGCGCCCCGTTCAGAGTAGGAGCGTGCGGATCCTTCGCTTCGTGCTCGTGGGGAGCCTTGCTCTCGGTGCGGCGGCCTGCGGGCTCGACGCCAACGGCCTCGGTGGTGACGACGACGGCGGCGTCGAGCTGACCGAAGCCGGCCCCGCGTTCGACGGCACCGTGCCGAACCAGGACGCGAGCGGCGTCGTGGACGGAACCACGAACGTCGATACGTCGCCCGCGGGCGACGATGCGTCGGGAGACGACGTGGTCACCTCGGAAGACGGCGGCGCCCACGACGCCGCGGACGCGACCGTCGATGGCGGCGACGCGGCCGAAGGGACCGACGCCTCCGACGCCAGCGTTGGGCTCGACGCCAGCGACGCCAGCGACGCCAGTGACGCCAGCGTTGGGCTCGATGCGAGCGACGCCAGCGACGCCGCCGAGATCGCCGACGCCGCCGATGCGTCGGACGCCGCCGACGCCTGCGGTCCCGTGGAGATCTGCAACAACGGCATCGACGACAACTGCAACAGCCTCGTCGACTGCGCCGACCCCGAGTGCACCCCCGGCTGGACGTGCACCGCCGCCGCGGTCCCCAGCGGATGGGTGGTCGTCGAGTACTCCGAGACGACGCAGCCCACGTGCACGACCGGCTACGGCGAGCAGTTCGACGCGGTCCAGGGGCCCGACGCAGGCCCCGCCTCGTGCAGCTGCGGCTGCAACATCACGACCCACGGCTCCTGCGAGGAAGGGACGTTCCAGGTCACGACCAACGAGCTGTCGATCGGCTGCGGGCTCGTCGGCGTGACGGGCGTGGCCGACGGAGGCGCGTGCCTTCCCACGAGCCCGCAGTACGCACCGGCGAACGGCGCCGAGATGAAGGTCGCCGAGGTCCCCTACGCCCCTGGCGTCTGCACCGGCGTCGCGCCGCCGCCGACCCTCCCCCCCGTGACGTACGCGGCCCAGGGGAGAGTCTGCAAGGACACGAACGGCGCGGGAGCAGGCTGCGCGAACAGCGGCGCCTGTGTCCCCGCCGCCACCGGCTTCAGCCTCTGCATCACGCCGTCGGCGGCGCCCGCCGTGCAGGCGTGCCCGGCCGGCTTCACCAATCCGTTCACCGTCGGCAACGGCGTCAACGACGGACGCGGCTGCACCGCGTGCACGTGCACCGGGCCGACGGCGACGTGCGCGAGCGCGGAGCTCACGCTCTTCACGACCTCGAACTGCTCCGGCACGGGCGAGTCCGTTCCCGCCGACGACACCTGCACGACCTTCCCGGGGCCGACCGGTAGCTTCGGCAGCGGGCCGAACTACGTCGCGTACGAGTACACCGCACAGGTACAGAACGAAGCGTGCACGCCTTCGCCCGTCGCACCCACCGACGGCGGCGTCACGCTGAAGGGGACTCGCTCGGTCTGCTGCCAGTAGGCGCGGAAGCACTAGACACGCCGCGTGCGTGCGTCCAAGAATCGTGGGTGCCCTTTCCTCTTCGCACCCCTCTCTCGGCTTCGCGCGCCCCGAGCGGCTCCGCTACGACGGTCCGTCTCGCGAGCCTGGCCTTCGTGGGCCTCGCCGGCGCCGTCGGCGCGTGCACGAGCATCGTGGAGCCGGTCGACATCGAGCGTCCGTGGATGCTCGCGAACCTCCCGAGCAACGACCCGATCGATCCACGGTGCGACTCGCGCGGCGCATCCGACGGCGACCACGACGGGCTCGCCGACGGCTGCGAGGACGCGCTGGCGCAGCGCTTCGCGCCCATCGTGATCCACTCCACTGACGAATCGAACTTCCCCACGAACGTCGACGTCTTCCTCCGCGAGACCTCGCTCGCGTTCCATGACGAGTCGTGCGGCCGCGCGAAGGACACGGTCATCGAGCGCGCGCCCACCGAGGCGGATCTCACGCAACGCGCGGCCGACGTGCGCTGCGGCGGCGATCGCGTCGCGTCGGCCGGCTCGCGCAGCCGCGGGAAGCACGAGACCTTCTTCCTCGCCGACGTACCGCGAGAGGACCGACGCGGGAGCGCCGACTCTCGCGACTGGACTACGTACGTCCACGCCTACCCCAACGTCCTCGGCGGCGTGACGCTCCAGTACTGGCGCTTCTACGCCTACAACGACGCGTTCAACAATCACGGCGGCGACTGGGAGGGGATCCACGTCGTGCTCGACCCTCACGCGTCGGTCGCGAGCGTACGGCTCCTCCAGCACGGCAGCTCCGACGACCTCGCCCCTCCGCGACTCGAGTGGTTCGGCTCGCACGTCATCGTCTACTCCGAAGGGGGGGGCCACGCGTCGCGCGCCAGCGGCGCCGGCATCGTCGCGCGCCACTGCGACCTCGAACCGTGCGTCGTCAGCCTCGAGGACCGCGGCAGCTACGTCTGGCAAGAGACGTGGCGCGGGGGGCGCGTCCGCTGGCCCGACGGGAGAGCGACGGAAGGCGGAGGCCTGGTGAACATGGGAGAGAAGAGCGCGCCGTTGAACGGCCAGCTCTTCGTCCAGTACTCGGGTCTCTGGGGGAGCCCGGGCGCGTTCTACTGGAGCTCGGGCTATTGGGGGCCGTCCTACAACGAGACGAGCATGCGGGGGGACGGCTTCCTCACGTCGTGGTGTGCGGGCATGGCCGGCGCGCTCGATCGACATCGCGAGTGCTGGCCCGCGGGCACCGAGCCGTGAGTCGCGCGCGTCTGCGTGGCGCACTGCGCAACGTTCGCTCCGCGACGAAAGAGCGCTTTTCCTCGCGCGCGCTCATTCGCGCACCTCGTGCGACGCGCGTGAATGTGACCGAGCCCTGACGGTCCTGCTTACCCGGCTGAGTTACAAAAAAAGCCACAGTGGCCGCAGAGCAGATCCCCCACACGAATTGGTTCGACGAGAGCGCGGCCCCGGCGCCCCGAGCCACGTCGCCCTCCACGCGCCCCGAGCGCCCGGCGAACTACGCGCGCAATCTGTTCCACCTCGCGTCGGCGGCGGTCGCGCTTTCCGCGGTCGTGTTCCTCCCGTCGCGCGCGTGGCTCATCGCCGTCCCCGGGGGCTTCGCGCTGTACGCGTGGAGCATGGAGCTCGGCCGCCGCTTCAGCCCCAAGCTGAACGAGCGCCTGATGCGCCTCTACGGCCCCGTCGCGCACCCGCACGAGTGGTACCGCGTGAACTCGGCGACCTGGTACGCGAGCGCGCTCTTCTTGCTCACGCTGTTCGCCACGGTGCCGGCGATGATGACCGCGGTGGTCGTCCTCGGCATCGCCGATCCCATCGCCGCCTTCGTCGGTCGCAAGTGGGGGACGCGCGTGCTCCGCACCGGTCGCTCGCTGGAAGGGACGCTGGCGTTCTTCGCGAGCGCGACCGTCGCGGCGGGCGTCGTCCTCACGATCATCCACGCCGGGACACCGGGCGCCGTCGCTCTGCTCGCCCTGGCGGTGGGCGCCGTGGGTGCCGTCGTGGAGCTCTTCTCCACGAACCTCGACGACAACTTCACGATCCCGATCGCCGTCGGCGTCGTCGCCACGTTCGCGACGCCGTTCCTCGTCTGAGCGATCGCCCCGCTCGGGTCAGTTCTTCACGGCGAACTTCGCGCCGTCCCACGCGTAGCGCAGGCTGTCGATTCCGCCCCAAGGCAGGAGCAGCGGCTCGACCGAGCCCCCCGGCTGGTCCTGCCCCCACGGGTACGTCCGCTTCGTCCACCCGCGCGCGATCCCGGGGCGCACGTCGATCTCGAACGTCTTGTGATCGTCCGCGGGCACGAACTGCACGAGCCCCTGCACCCGCTTGTGGTGCTGCTCGCGCGAGGTCTCGATGGAGAAGATGCGCGTGATGGAGTCGCTATCGACCTGGTAGATGAAGAGGTCGCCGGTCTCGACGGGCTCGCGGCTGCCGGCGGCGTTCACGTGGCGAACGCCCCGCACGACGAGCTCGGCCCCGCCGTCGCCGGTGAGGTCGCGCGCGCTCAGCTCCTTCACGTCCTCGTCGCGGGCGAACTGCGACATCGTGAGCGACGCGTACCCCGTCCCCCCCTTGAATCCGGGACCGAAGACCACGATGTCGCGCCCGAGCACCACCACCCGCTCCGGCCGCGCGTCGTCGCCCCCCGCGTTCACTTGCAGATCGAGCCGTGGCGTCGCGTCCGCCGCAACGTTGTGCTCGCGCTTGTAGAGGGCGAGCACGTCGGTCGATAGATCGCGCCCCTTGGTCACCGCCGGCGTCGCGGGCTCCTCGGCGCGCGCCTGGGCCAGCGTCGACGCGTACGTCTCGCGCGGAGCGGGCGCTCCCGGCGCGCCCGGCGCCGGCTGCTGCGCGACATCCTTCACCTTGGCGAACTTGGCGCCGTCGAACCTGTAGACCTGCGATTTGACCGCGCCCCACGGGAGCAGCACCGGCTCGACGTCGGTGATCGTCGGTTCCCGGTACGTGGTCGCGTCCCATCCCGTCGCCGTATCCGTCGCGATCTCGATGTCGTGCCCCGCGACGTGCACCGCGTCGTCCACGTGGTTCTGCCCGGACGCGACCGAGATCTCGTGCGCGAACGTCGTCTGCGGCTCGTCGCTCGCGGGGAGGATGCTCCACACCTCGAACCAGCGCCGCTTGCTCCCCTCGATGTCGAAGCGGCGCTGTACGACGAGGTCCTCCTTGGCGCGGCCGGTGATCGGACGCGCGTCGAGGCTGAGCAGCTCGGCGCCGAGGTCGCGGAAGAAGAACTGATTGCCGCCGCGGTAGTGGGGGCCGCAGATGGTGATGTACTGATCGAAGACGGTGACCCGCTCTTTCATCGCGTCGCCCGCGACGTCGGCGATGAGATCGAACTTCGGCGTCGCCCCCAGGAGCCCCTTCGGAACGAGGAGCCCTTCGATCATCGCCTCCTCGGCCTCGGTCGGGATCGACGGAAGGTCGGACGGGTGCTGCACGTCGCCGTCGCCCGACGCGAGGATCCCGCGGACGCTGTTCCCTCCGTCGGAGTCGATGTACCGCACCGCGCCCCGCAGCCCGACGCGGGTCGTGTGCCCCTCGGGGAACGCGCTCCACGGGATCGACACCTCGAACGAGTAGCCCCCCGTCGCCGGAGCCTCGACGATCTTCGCGCCCGGCACGTCGCGCCCGCGACGCGCTCCCGACGCGAACCGCACGACCCCCTCGCTCTGCCCCGGCTCGCCCGCGAAGAGCGCGACGTCGTACGCCGCGAGCGCGCCGCCGCTGCCGACGGGGAAGGCGATCGTGAGCACCGCGTGGTCCTCGGTATCCGCGAAGCGCGACGAGCGGACGAACCCCGCGTCGCCCACCTCGGCGCCGACGTACACGTGATTGTCGTCGTACTGAAGCGCGACGGCGAACGACGTCTTGCTGGTGTCCCCTTTCACGACGCGCTTGGCGGCCGAGCGCGCGGGCCACTCGCGCAAGGAGCCGTCCATCTTCACCGGCGAGTCCTTGTCCACGTGCTCGAACCGCAGCGACATCGCCGCGGCGACGTCGGCGGCCGAGCGATTCCGCCCGCCGCCGAGCGACGTGAGCCCCCCCTGCGCGAGCGCCGCGTCCCCGATCGAGACACCGTCGCCCGGCGTGCCATCCGAGGACGAAGCGTTCGCGGCGCTGGCCGCCGGCTTCGAGGTTCCCCCGCCGCAGGCGACGAGCGCGATGCTCGCGAGAGCGAGAGCTCCGCGAACCCTCACCCCCGGCCCCTCTCCCACGAGGGGAGAGGGGAGGCGAGAGCGTGTGGCTACCCCTCTCCCCTTGCGGGAGAGGGGGCTGGTGGGTGAGGGTTCGCGCGACGACATCGTCGCTCTCTATAGTTCATCGCGCCGTCATCGTCCGCTGCGGCGCGTGGGCGGGAGCTCCTCTTTGACCACCAGCCGCTGGAAAAATTTGAACAGCTCGATCACCGGGATGATCGAGGCGGAAAGAAGCAGCATCACCTCCCACTCGAACGCCGTCATCTCGTACGTGCGGAAGATCGGTCGCAGGCTCGGGACGAGGATTGCGACCATGTGGATGGCGGCGCTCACGAAGACGGCGAGCACCAGCGGCCTCGACACGAGCGGGCGAATCGTCAGCATCGACTCGCTCGGCGACCGGCAGTTGAAGGCGTGGAAGAGCGGGCTCAAGGCCAGGAGCGAGAACGCCAGCGCGCGCCCATGGTGAAGCGGGAAAGCGTCTACCGTGTCCCCCCACGGAATCAGGTAGCAGGCGAGCGCCGTCCCCCCCATCCACACGCCGACGCCGAGGATCCCGATCCACCCCTTGGTCCCCACGAGCCCCGACGTCTTCTCGCGCGGCGGCTCCTGCATCTGCGTCGGGTCCGGCGGATCGATGCCGAGCGCGAGCGCCGGCAGGCCGTTCGTGACGAGGTTGATCCAGAGGATCATGAGCGGCGTGAGCGGCGGCAAGCCGGGGACGAACGACGCGGCGAACACGGTGAAGAGGAGTCCGGCGTTCGACGACAACAGGAAGAAGATGAACTTCTGGATGTTGCGCCAGATGGCGCGCCCCTCGCGCACGGCATCGACGATCGTGGCGAAGTTGTCGTCGGCCAGGACCATGTCGGCCGCTTGCCGCGCCACGTCCGTACCGTCCTTGCCCATCGCCACGCCGATGTGCGCCTCGCGCAGCGCCGGCGCGTCGTTCACCCCGTCGCCCGTCATCGCCACGATCTCTCCGGCGACCTTGAACGCGCGGACGATGCGCAGCTTCTGCTCGGCGGTCACGCGCGCGAAGACCCGGACGTGCGCGATCTTGGCCGCGAGGTCCGCGTCCGACATCGACTCGAGCTCGCCGCCGCTGAGCGCAATCGCCCCCTCCTCCCAGAGCCCGAGCTCCTTGGCGATGGCGACGGCCGTGAGCTTGTGGTCCCCCGTGATCATCACCGCGCGAACCTGCGCATCGGCGCACGCGCGCACCGCTTCCTTCACCCCCACGCGCGGCGGATCGATCATCCCAACGAGCCCGAGCAGCGTGAGGTGCTCCTCCAGCGCTTCGTCGGGATGGTCCTCGGTCTTCCCGTCGAAATGGCGGCGGGCCACGGCGAGCACGCGGAGCGCCTCGCTGCTCATGCGCTCCGCCTCGCCGATGATCCGCGCGCGCGAAGCGTCGTCCAGCGCGACCTCTCCGCCGGCCGTCGCCACCGTCGCGCACAGCGGGAGAAGCACGTCCGCGCTCCCCTTCGTGTGCACGACCTCGCGCCCGGCGGCGTCGAGCGTCACGATCGTCATCCGCTTACGGTCGCTGTCGAACGGGAGCTCCTTCACGACGCGCATGCTCGGCGCGATCGACTCGCGCGGCGCTCCCCCCTTCGCCGCCAGCGTGAGCAGCGCCGCTTCGGTCGGGTCGCCGGTGATCTTCCACTTGCCGTCGCCCAGCGGCTCGAGCGTCGCGTTGTTGCAGAGTGCCACCGTGGCGAATAGCTCGCTCAGCGGCGACGACGCGTCCGCGACCTTCTCGTCGTTCGACGCGCGAACGATGTCCCCCACCGGCGAGTACCCGGTCCCCGTCACGTGGAAGCGCTCGTCGCCGGCGAAGATCTCGCGCACCGTCATCTCGTTCTGCGTGAGCGTGCCGGTCTTGTCCGAGCAGATGACCGTCGCCGCGCCGAGCGTCTCGACGGCGGCGAGCTTGCGGATGATGGCGCCGCGCTTGGCCATCCGCTGCATGCCGAGAGCGAGCGTGATCGTCGTGATCGCCGGCAGCCCCTCGGGGATGGCCGCCACCGCGAGGCTCACGGCCTCGAGCAGCAGCTCGTGCCAGTGGCGGTCCCCCTTGATGCTCCCCCGGATGAACAGGAGCGCGGACAAGGCGAGGCACGACCACAGGATGCGCTTGCCGAAGTGATCGAGCTTCTCCTCGAGCGGTGTCTTGCGCTCCCCTGCGCCGCGAATCAGCTCGCTCAGCTTGCCGAGCTCCGTGTGCGGCCCCGTGGCCACGATGATCGCGCGCCCCTTACCGCGCACCACCGAGGTGCCCACGAAGAGCATCGTGGCCCGGTCGCCGAGCGGTGCGTCGTGCGCCAGCGCGGCGCGCGCGTCCTTCCCGGCCGGCATCGATTCGCCCGTCAGCGACGACTCCTCGACCGCGAGATCGATCGTCTGGAGCAGGCGCGCGTCCGCCGGCACCGCGTCGCCCGCTTCGATCTCGAGCAGGTCGCCCACGACCGCTTCCGCGGCGTCGATCGCCACCACGCGCCCGCCGCGCCGCACCCGCGCCCGCGTGCACTGCATCTTCTCCAGCGCGTCGAGCGCCTGCTCCGCGCGTTGCTCCTGGTAGTAACCGAGCATCGCGTTGAGCGCGACGATGAGCAGGATGGCGATCGCGTCGCCGAAGCGCACCAGCACCGGCTCGTCCGACCGCGAGGCGCCGTTGATGAGCGCGATGACCGCGGCCACCAGCAGCGTGAGCACGATGGGGTTCGCGAACTGGACGAAGAAGCGCTTCAGCGCGCTCGGCCTCGGCTGCGGCGGGAGCTCGTTGCGTCCCTCCTTCGCGAGCCTCGCGGCGGCCTCCGCGTCGGAGAGCCCCTCGGCCGGATCGGCGCCGCACCGCGCGAGTACCGAGTCGATGGCTTCGGCGTGGACGTGGAGCTTGGCCACGCTCGGAGTCATGGCCTTCGGATCAGGTCCCGCCGCCCCGGGCACGTCCGATCACCGCCCCGCTTTCTTCTGCTGCGTTTGCTGCTCGGCTTCCATCTCTTCGAGGGCCGCGGCCAGCTCGGCTTGATCCGCGTCGCTGGTCGACGCGGCCGGGGCGGGGGCTTCGACGCGTGCGTTCACCGGCGGGGCGGCCTTGGGCTCCTCGGGGGGGAGCATTCCCATCTTCCGTTTCAGCGCGATGAGATCGTCGTCGGTGCCGTGCGTCTTCTCCAGCTGCGCGAACTTCGAGGCGAGCACGTCGCCCGTGTACTCCTCGGCCAGCTCCGCGCCCGCTTCGGCCTCGGCCTCCAGGCGATCGATCTTCTCCGCCATCCGGTCGAACGTCTCGAACGCGCTCGTGTCTTTGAGCCCGCTCATCGTCTCCTGGATCGCGCGCTGCGCCTCGGCGCGCTTCTTCCGCGCGATGAGCACGTTCTTCTTCCGCTTCGCCTCTTCGATCTTGTCGTTGAGCGCGCGGAGCGTCCGCTTCAGGTTCTCGACGGCCGTCTTCTGCTTGGTCCACTGCTCCTGGTAGGTCGTGGCCAGCCCCTCGTGCTCGCGCTTGCGCGCCAGGGCCTCCTTCGCGAGCTCCTCGTTCCCGTTCTTCAGCGCCATCATCGCGCGCTGCTCCCACTCGCCCGCTTTCGCCTGCTCCTGCTCGAGCTGCTTGGCGAGCCGCTTCTCGTCGGCGATCGACGAGGCGACCTGTTTCTTGGCCTCGTTGAGCTGCGAATTCATCTCCAGCACGAGCTGGTTCAGCATCTTCTCGGGGTCCTCCGAGTGGCTGATCAGGTCGTTCAGGTTCGATTTGATGAGCTGCGCGAGTCGGCTGAAGATCCCCATCGTCCTTTTCTCTTCTTCTCTTCGACTGACTCAGGCGTTCTGTTTCGAGAGACTCGAGAGCACGGGCACTTGCTGCGCGAGCGTGAGATCGAACTCGTCGAGCGTCGCTTCCAGCTCGTTGAAGTCGAGGTTCTCCAGCTCCAGCGCGTTGCACAGGACGATGCGATCGTCCTCCAGCCCGAAGCTGGTGTGTACGAGCGTCTTGGCGTTCAGTCCGAGCAGCTTGCGAAAGAGCGCCGTCGCGTCCCCCTTCGGCACGTCGCCGATGTGCACCCGGAAGACGACCAGCGGCGCGTCCACCCGTACAGCGATGGGCGGCATGTTGTCCGCGCTCCGCACGAGGAACGTCCCCTCTTGCCCCTCTACCGCCTCGAACCGGCGATTCAGCCGTCCGAGGTAGGCCTCGATGTCCCGTACCGTCCGCATCGCGCGAGCCTAGCGCGTCTTTCATTCCACCGTCATCCTGAGGCGCCCCGCCGGTCGTCGTCGGGCGCCCCCCCGTCATCCGGGGGCGCGACGCGACGAAGGATCCCCCTGTCGACGCCTCGTGCTACGGTCTTTTCATCGCGAGAATGGCGGATTCGGGCTCGCTGGTTGGGACCGTGGTCGGGGGCCTGTACAAGGTGCGGCGCCTCATCGGCCAAGGCGGAATGGGCGAGGTCTACGCTGCGGACGGGAAAGCGGGCGACAAGGTCGCGCTGAAGGTCCTGCACGATCGCGCCGCGCAAGACCCCGATCTCGTTGCCCGCTTCCAGCGCGAGGCGTCGATCGCCGCCCGCATCAAGAGCCCCTACGTGGCCGCCATCCTGGGGGCGGGCAAGGACCGTAACGGGCGTCTGTGGATCGCGTTCGAACGGCTGGAAGGGGAGGGGCTCGACGAGCGTCTCCGCCGCGAGCAGTACCTGTCGTTCGGAGACGTCGCGCCGATCGTCGATGACGCGCTCCAGGGGCTCGACGCCGCGCACAAAGCGGGGGTGATCCACCGCGACATCAAGCCGGCGAACCTCTTCATCGAAAAGCGGAAGCTCACGGCGAAGCAGATCTCGCAGGACGCGCCCGAAGAGCGCACGCGCATCCTCGACTTCGGCGTCTCGAAGATGCGCTCGCGGCAGGGGAGGAAGAGCGAGCCGTCCCTGACGGCGTTCGATGCGACGCTGGGGTCGTTCGCGTACATGGCGCCGGAGCAGGTGCGCGGGAGCGCGCGCGTGGACGAGCGCGCCGACCTGTACGCGCTGGGGGCCGTGGCGTTCCGCGCGCTCACCGGGCGCCTCCCGTTCGAGGGGACCAACGCGCTCACGCTGATCGCGCTGAAGCTCGATCGCGAGGCGCCGTCGCTCGCGCATACGACAGGAGACGAGTGGCCTGCGTCGATCGAGCGCTTCCTGTCGAAGATGATGGCGCGCGAGCGCGAGAAGCGCTTCGCGACCGCTCAGGAGGCGATCGAATCGTGGCGGAAGGTCTGTCGCGTCATGGGGAACGCCCCGCGTCGCGCGCCGCCGCTGGTGCCACTTCGCGAAGAGCGTACCGAAGTCACCGCGGGGACGTATCCGGGTACCGCGGCGTCGAACCACGGCGGCCGACTCCCCTGACCGACCAGGCTTCGCCTGGCCTAATCGCGTCCGTCGCGTCACGTCTCGCTTGCAAGAGTTGCAAGGCGGCGGCCGTTGCGTGGTACAAACGGAAACCGTGGAATCGACAATCGTCGCGAAGGGAAAGCTCGAAGTTCGCGGCGGCTCCCTCAAGCTGATTCGAGGCAAAGGGAACAAGACCGACCTCGAAATCGGCCCGGAGACTCAGGTCGTCGGCCGAAACGAAGCGTGTGACCTCGTCCTCGACGACAAGAAGGTCAGCGCCGTGCACATGGAGCTGGTCGCCACCGAGCGCGGCGTCCGCGTCCGCGACCTCGGCTCGCGCAACGGCACTTTCCTCAACGAGGTGCGCGTCGGCGAGGTCTACCTCCTCAAGCCGACGGTACTCGTCCTCGGCGACTCGAGCCTCGAGTTCAACCCGTCGAACCCCGAGCAGGTCGAGGTCCCCGACGTCGCCGAGTTCGGACCGCTCGTCGGCACGAGCGCGGTCATGCGCAGCGTGTTCGAGCGCCTCCGCAAGGCCGCCCCCACCGAGCTGACGGTCCTCATCACCGGCGAGACCGGCACGGGCAAGGAGCTCGTCGCGCAGGCCATCCACATGGGGAGCGCGCGCGCGGGGAAGCCTTTCGTCGTCGTCGACTGCGGCGCCATCCCCGCCACGCTCGCCGAGAGCGCCCTCTTCGGTCACGAGCGCGGCTCGTTCACCGGTGCCGTGGACAAGCGCATCTCGCCGTTCGTCGAGGCCGACGGCGGAACGATCTTCCTCGACGAGCTCGGTGAGCTCCCAGTCGACGTGCAGCCGAAGCTGCTGCGCGCGCTCGCCGAGCAGCGCATCAAGAGCGTCGGATCGAACTCGTACCGCCCGGTCAACGTCCGCGTCATCGCGGCGACCCGTCGCGACCTCGTTCGCGAGGTGAACTCCGGCAACTTCCGGAGCGACCTTTACTTCCGCGTCGCGCAGCTCAAGGTCGAGCTCCCGGCGCTCCGCCAGCGGCTCGAGGACATCCCCGGCCTCGTCCGCCGCATGTGCACCGACCTCGGCGACAAGACCGCGTACAACCGCATCGGCAGCGACTCGCTCGAGCGCCTGATGCGCCACGATTGGCCGGGCAACGTTCGCGAGCTGCGCAACGTCGTCGCCGTCGCGCTCGCGTTCGGCAAGGAAGGGCCACTCGAGCTCGCGCAGTACCTCGCGCCGATGGCGAGCGCCGCCGCCGAATCGACACCCACGCGCGGCCGCACGTTCCAGGACGCCAAGCGCGACGTGCTCGCCCGCTTCGAGCGCGAGTATTTCACGGCGCTCTATGCAGAATGCAGCGGCAACGTGAGCGAGATCGGTCGCCGCGCGGCGATGGAGCGCGCGCACGTCCGCGGTTACTTGCGCCGTCACGGGATCGGCGATCCCAAGGCGTCGAAGAACGACAAGGACTGAGAGCACCGCGCGCGAAGCGGGGGGAGCGTCGGGGGCAGCTTGCCCGCGGGCGTTTCCGACTTACGCTTGAGTGGAGGTTCCTCGTTTGCCTTCGCGCCGTCCGATCGCTGGCCTGCCGTTACTCGTGAGCGTTCTGTGCGCGACCCTCGCCTTGCAGATGGCGTGGCGTGACGTCCGCTACCTGCTGCCGTTCGCGCTCATCCTCGCGATGATCGTCGTCCCGCCGTTCCTGGCGCGGCGGCGGATGCGGAAGTTGCTCGAGTCGGGCGACGTGAAGCGGGTGCTCGGCACGTGGGAGTCGTCGATCGAGCGGATCATGTACCCGGAGACGATGGCGCCGCTGATGGCGGCGACTGCGTACGCGGCGTACGGGTGGATCGATGCTTCGCGCGGCTCGCTTGCTCGCGCGGTCAAGGGCCCGGCGTGGGATGCCGCGCTGGAGCAGCGCTTGTTCGTCGAGACGCTCCTCGACACGTTCGAAGGGGAACGGCAGATGGCGATGCGCAAGGCCGAGGCGCTGGAGAAGATGCCGCTGCCCGCCTCGGGACTCCTCGCGCGTCGGAAGATTGCGCTCCTGCGTCGCGGGCTTTCGGCGCTCGCGCGCGCCTTTGCTCACGAGAGTCGTCGCGACGACGAGCGGGTCCTTCGCACGGCGGCGTCGGCGTCCCCCTTGATCCACTGGGCGATGCGCTATGCCTCGGCCGTCGTCGCCATCGACCGCGGAAAAGGGGGAGACGCGCGCGCGCTGCTCGACGGCGCCCCGGAGTGGCCGAAAGAGAGCGCGTTTCGCACGTTCCACGACGAACTGGCTTCCAAGCTCGGCTGAGCGTCCCCGAAACCGGACGAAAGGGCCCGCAGGGCCGACCAGGGCGAATCGCGCAGTGGGGAACCGTGCGATATGCTCGTGGCAATGGCAGCGACGGGGGTTGCCTCCATTGGCGCGGGCCGCTTTCCGGTCCTCGCCAAGTACGAGGTCAAAGAAGAGATCGGGCACGGTGGGATGGCCACCGTGTACCGCGCGCACGACCCGCGTCTATCGCGCGATGTCGCCGTCAAGGTGATCCATCCGCACCTCCGCGACTCGCACGAAGCGAAGGCCCGCTTCCACGCCGAGGCCAAGGCCGTGGCCATGCTGCGCCATCCGAACATCGTCGAGGTCTACGACGTGTCGTCGGAAGGAGAGCTCGACCAGTACCTCGTGGTCGAGCTCGTGCGCGGCGTGACGCTCCGCAAGCTCCTCCAGGATTGTGGCCCGCTCCCGCCCGAGATCGCCGCGTCGCTCGGCGTCGAGATGCTCGCGGCGCTCGCCCACGCCCATGCGATGGGCGTCGTGCACCGCGACATCAAGCCGGAGAACGTGATGCTCGAGCACCGCGCGGTGCAGGTGCAGCCCGAGGCGATCGAAGGGGTGACGCCGCGCCCGCCGCACGTGATCGCGCCGGGCGATCGCGTGAGCGTGAAGCTCATGGATTTCGGCATCGCCAAGCTCCTCGACGCCCAGGGGGTCACCTCCACCGGGCAGGTGCTCGGCAGCCCGGCGCACATGGCGCCGGAGCAGATCGAAGGGGGAGACGTCGATGCCCGCGCCGACGTGTTCGGCCTGGGCGTGCTCCTGTACGAGACGATGGTCGGGCACCTTCCATTCGAGGGGAAGAACCCCGCGCAGGTGCTCCGGCGCGTCCTCGAGGGGATCTATCCGAGCGCCGAGCGCGAATGTCCGAAGATCGGGAAGCGCTGGAGCGCCGTGCTCGATCGCGCGCTCGCGCGCGCTCCGAGCGATCGCTTCGCGAGCGCCACGGCGATGCGCGACGCCATCATGTTGGAGCTCACCGCGATGGGGGTCACCTCGCCGCGCGCGGAGCTGGAAGCGTGGCTCGATGATCCCGCGGGGTACGCGGCGGCGCGTGACGCCGGGACGATCATCAGGCTCTGCGAACGGGGGCGAGATTCGCGCGCGAAGGGCAACGTGCTCGACGCAGCAGCTCATTTCAACCGCGCTCTCGCGTACGCGCCTCACGATCCCGCGCTGCTCAAGATCGTCTCGTCGATGCACCGCTCGCGCGCCTTGCAGGAGCTCGCGGCGCGCGCGGTTCCGGTGGTTCTCGTCTCGGCCGCCCTCTTCGCCGCCGCGTTCTTCGGCACCAGGGCGATTCGTCATCGACTGGTCGCGGCGCCGGCGTTGACGGCCTCCGCCACTCCCGCGCCGTCCGCGTCGTCCGCGCCTGTCGAGGTCAAGGCTCCTGCTCCCATTCGAACGCCGATCCCCCTACCCACGCCGATGCCGCGCGTCGCGCTCCCCGCGCCCAAGCCGATCGAGCGCAACGTCATTCTCGAGCTCCAACGGCCCCTCTTCGGGGTACTCGTCGCTGTCGACGGTGCACCGATCGGCGAAGCGCACACGGGGCAGACTTTGGTCCTCGACGGCAAGCCGCACGACCTCACGTTCACGTGCATGAAGGACGAGTGCGAACCGGTCACGAAGTCGATCGCGGCGGGTGACGACGCGCAGATCCCGGTGGCCGTCTCGCTCGCGATCAAGCCCGCCGCGGTCGTCGTGGAAGGGGATCCTGCGCAGAGCTACGGGCTGGAGGAGTTCCCGGCGATCCCGATCCGCGTCGGCTTCCCGGCGAGCGTGCCCGTTTCACACGGGAACTACGTGGTTCACGTCGTCGAGCGCCCTTCGGGCCGCCGCGTCACCGGGAGGCTCAATCCGGGCAAAGAGTCGCGCGTGACCTTCAGCAGCGCTTCCCCCTGAAGGAAATCATTGCCAGGGCGCCGCGCGCGTCCGATCGTTTCGAACGGCGTTTCTACGCCGCTTCTCGCATGCGCGCGCTCCGCTCCATCCTCGCCCCGGCGTTCGCCTCCGCGATCCTGGTCGCGGCGTGCCTCGCGGGCGGGACTGCGCGCGCCGACGAACAGAGCGAGCTCGACAAGGTTCGCGCGGCTTACGCGGCGCAGAAGTACGACGACGCCGAGTCCCGCCTCCGCGACGTGCTCGACCCGAAGCACCCCACGCTCCGCGACCCGGCGCTCGTCACCCAGGCGCGCATGTACCTGGCGGCGGTGCTCATCGCGAAGAAGCAGCCCGATCAGGCCACGCCCGTCTTCGAGAAGATCCTGCTCGACGATCCGGACTTCGAGCCCGATATCCTCAGCTTCCCCACGAACGTCATCGACCAGTTCATCGACACGCGCGCGCGCCTTCGCGAGCGCCTCAACGAGCTGGCGCAAGAGCGCGCACGGAAGGAGCTCGAGCGAAAGATCCAGGAGGAGGACGCGAAACGGCGCGAGGTGGCGCGCGTGGCGATGCTCGAGCGGCTCGCGGGCGAGGAGAAGGTGACGACGCTGAGCTCGCGGTGGCTCGCACTCGTGCCATTCGGGACCGGGCAGTTCCAGAACGGGGACCGCGCGCTCGGCTGGTTCTTCCTGGCGACCGAGACGGCGTGCGTGCTCGGTACGGGCGTGACCGTGCCCATCTACTTGACGGATCTCGAGTACCGCTCGACGGCCTACCGCGACGGCGACAACACGCGCGCCAATGAGTACATCGACCGGGCGACGACGGTGCGCACGGTCGACCTCGTGCTCGCCGGGACGTTCGCGGTGACGGCGATCGCGGGGATCGTCGAGGCCGAAGCGGCGTTCGTACCGGAGGGAGTCGAGCTTAGGAAGCGGCCGCTGCCTACGGCGTGGACGGCGCTCCCGACGATCGCGCCGTCGACGGACGCGCGCGGCGCCGTCGTGGGCGTCGTTGGGCGTTTCTGACGGGCAGAGTCAGATCTTCCCCGATCGATTCGCGAAGTTCTCGCTGATCGTCTTCGCGGCTCCGAGCGAGTTCACCACGCCACCGGCGATCGTCCGATCGCTGCCGCTCGGATAGACCTCCCACGTCCAGCGACCGTCCCCCTTCGGGGCGACCTTCATCGTGAAGATCGCCTGAGGAGGCACGCGACAGACCCACCCCGCGCCGTCCTTCGTCCAGTGCATGGGGGGACGATAGCGCGGCTCAGTCGGACTCGATGATGCCCGCGTCCTGCAGCCCGCCGAAGTTCAAGCCACCGTTCTCGCTAATGGGGGTGAGCGAGCGGAGATAGACGACCATCCCCTTCTGCTCGTCGGTCGTGCTGATGTCCGACCACGTGTGGAAGAGGTGCCAGTACTCGTAGGGGAGGAGGTTCGGATCGTACGGGCCGCCGTCGTCGACCGTCCCGTTCACGAAGATGTTCACCAGCTGCTCGTCGCTGAACCCCGCCGTCTGCTCGGGCGTGTGCTGCACACCGGTGAAGAAGCCGCCGGTCGGCGCCGAGCCGTGGCAACCGGTGCACGCCGGACCCTGCGTCGGGCAACCGCCGTCGGGTGGGCCCGGCAGGGTGATGCCCGAGTCCGCGAGCAGCGGCAGGAGCTTCTGGTCGATGCATCCGGGGTAGACCGGCACGCCGTTGTTGTAGCGGGCGCTGCCGGCTGCCCAATCGGCCTGGAGCGCCGACGTGATGTTCAGCGTCGCCGAGGTGCACAGCGAGCCGACCTGCGCGGTGATGGTCACGCTCGGCGTGCTCGCGGACGTCACCGTCATGGTCGTTCCGCCGGTCGTCGGGTCGGCCGTGAACGTGACGGCGCTCGAATCGGAGGCGCTCCACAGTGCCGTGCCGCTCGCGCCCGTCACGACGGCGGGGACCTGGAACAGGTGCGTCGTGTTGTCGGTGACGAACGCCGAGTACATCGGCGCGAAGTGAATCTGCAGCGAGCTGCTCTGTGTGCAGGGGCCCCCGTCGCCGTTCGGCGTCACGTTGCCGTCGCCGCCGTTACCCGCGTCGTTGCCGTTGTCGTTCGAGCCGCCGCCGTTGGAGCTCGAGCACGCCGCGAGCGCCGCGCCGGCCGCGCACGTGCCGAGAAGAACCGCGCCCACGAACCTGAGGCTGAACATCGGTCGAAGCATGATTTCTTTCTCCTTTTGGG
>Ga0302196_10000739_pt1 | contig 31135 bp, 21 predicted proteins | sample II_Bog_N1_3_FD_198794 | JGI IMG/M metagenome (GOLD analysis project Ga0302196, IMG submission 198794) | Peat permafrost microbial communities from Stordalen Mire near Abisko, Sweden - II_Bog_N1_3 | ecosystem: Environmental > Terrestrial > Soil > Wetlands > Peat | place: Sweden: Abisko...
GCCGCGGCTGTCGCTATTCCGCCGGCCTTCACAATAGCCGCGCCCCCCGCAAGGCTGGTTGCATTCACGGCGGACTGCTGGGCCGATGCGGCGACCACAGCGGCCTGCGCCTGGTTGTTGGCCGCCTGGTATCCCCCGTTCAGCTGCGCGGCCGTGACCAGGGCCCTGGATTGCCGGGTTATGGGGTCGTTGTCGAACGTGTACCCGCGTTCGCTCTTCATTTCAGCGACATCCGCGAAGACCTCTGTGAGCTTGAGCGACGGCGTGACCTTGATGTTGAGGGGGCCCTTGTTCGCGGCGATCACCGTCTCCTTCCCCCCCATGTCAACCACCCAGTTGTTTCCCGCCACGTCCGTGACGGGGTACAGGTCCTTGCCCGTCCCGACAAAGATGTCCGCCCCCATGAAGAGAGTGTGCGTCTTGGCGGCGTCCTGTGCGGACAGTGAAATGGGGGATAACAGCGCCAGCCCGAGGGCTGACGGAATCGCGAGCAGGGTCGCGGATGTCTGAATGCTGCGGCGGATGCGAATAATCATGTTCATGGCGTTCTAGCCATCCTTTGCGGACAGCGTCTTGACCCGGACCAGGAAATCCTGGACTGCGTCGGTTTTCTCGATGCTCAGCGCCTTTTGGAGGTATTCCACGCTCTTGGCGTAGTGCCTGTTCTTGATCTCGATGTTCGCGAGCTCGAGGCTCGCGACGTAGGTGCTAGCTGGAATCCGGTAGGCGGCCTCGAAGGCGAGCGTCGCCCGGGGGACATCGTCCTCGGCATTGTATGCCCTTCCCAGGCTCACAAGAGCTCGCCCGTCCATCGGCGCCGCCCTGAGCAGCTCCTCGATCTCACGGCGGGCCTCCGGCCACTTGCCTTGCGCCGCGAGCAGGTCCGCCCGCGTCCTGCGGAGCTCGACGCCTCCCTGGCTGGCGTCCTCCTGCCTCAGGTACCCGAGCACCCGCTCGGCATCGCCCAGCCTGCCTGCGGCGATCAGCACCTCGGTATAATGGAGCAGTTTCTTCTCTCCGATCTCCGGCGAGGGAGTGAGCACCTTCCTGTAGATGTCAGCAGCCTCCGGGACCAGGTTCTGCTCGGCATAGAGGTCGCCCAACGTCGTCAGCACCTCGACATTGGCAACTCCTGTGCCTGCCGCGGTCTCCAGGAGCACCGTCGCGTCGAGCTTGCGGCCCTCGGAGAGCAGGATGTTGGCGTAGGTAAGCCAGTACCTTGTATCGTTCGGCCGCTCCTTGATGAGGTTCTTCACAAGGGACTCGGCACGGGTGAGCTGCTTCCCGTCGATGCAGATTCCGAGCAACCCCTCCTTCCAGTCCACGTTGGAGGGGTCGCCGCTCAGCGCCTGCATGTAGGCCATCTCAGCCGATACCAGGTCGCCCTGCTTCTGGAGGCAGAAGCCGAGGAGCCCGAATGTCGTGGCGTCGCGGTCCCCGAGGACCACCGCCTTCGAGAAACAGGGCACGGCGTCCGCGAACCGCCCGGTCGAATAGTACAGGATTCCCAGGTTTACCCAGGCGCGCAGGAAGCTCGGGTAGGCCGCCACAGCGCCCCGGTAGTTCGCCTCCGACTTGTCGTTCATCCCGGCCGCGTAGTAGGCGTTGCCCAGGATGAAACGAAACGCCGGGCTCGGCTGCTCCTTGTCCGACATCATCGCCTCCAGCAGCTTCAGGGCGAAGTCCGGGTTCGTGGAGAGCATCGTCACGACCTTCTGGTAGAGGGCGTACTCCTCCTCCGTCATCTCGGGTTCGCGCTCCTTCAGGAAGGAGTTCGACTCGTTGATGATCCTCTTGGGATCGAGCTTGGGCTGCTCCGCGAGGGCGGAGCCGGCGCACGCAACCAGGAGGAGGGCGAGAATAGGTGCCTTTGGTAGTTTCATTGGCTAGAGCGTGAACTTCGATCCCTCGGTCCATTTGTACCAGACAAGCTGCTGCACCATGCATTTGACCTTGTGGCCCTTCCTGATGGCCGGCGTGAAGACCCATTCGTCCCTCACGCAGTCGAGCACGATGCTGTCAAACTGGGTGTTGCCGGAGGGCTTGAGCACGCGGATGCTCGTCACCGCCCCGTCAGTGTCGATAACAAGCAGGAGTGTCACCTTCAGGGACTCGGCGTTGTCCCGCGTGTTGCGCGACACACGCGCGATCGTCTTTGTCACCGCGACGGGGATCTGGTCCACCTCGCTCTGCTGGTAGACGTGCTGGGTGTCGCCCAGAGATCCCGTCCTTGGCTTAAGGTCCGAGAACACCTGATTGAATTGGATCGTCGCCTTCGGGAGGTCGGTCGGCGGGATGATCCGGTCAAGGTCCGGGGGGACGACGGCCAGCTTCACCGGGCTGTCGGAGGCGCTGATGTCGAGGCCCGTTAGAGGAGGGGTGACGCTCGCCTGCTCGGGATGGGCGTCGACCTTCGGCGGGGGCGGCTCGACATAGGCGGAGGCGATCCTGAGGTCCTCGATCTCGGGCTGGGCATCGGAGGGACCCGCCCGCTCGAAATGAGCGACGCAAAGGAAGACCCCGAGCGTGAATCCCGCGCCCACGAGGAGGCTCGCGGCCTCGTCCAAAAAACTTGAGGCGCCCTGCACCGGCCCGTTCATCGTTGTCGCTTCGGCCATGGGTGGCGTGTCAGCGGCCGTCCGCCCGCGCGGTGGCAAACGCGACGTGCTGTATCCCCGAGCGCTTCGCCTCCGCGTACACGGCGGCAAAGGTGCCCAGATTCGAGGAGCGGTCCCCCCGGATGATCAGGGACGGGAAGCGCCCGATGGCCGCCTGCTTGATGAGGGCCGCCACCTGGTCAACGCGGATCTCCTGCCCGTCAAAGTAGACCCTGTTGTCGGGGGAGATGGCGATCAGGAGCGCGCTCTGGTCCCCGCTGATCGAGCCGCTCACGTCGGGCTTGTCGACCTCGATGCCAGGGTCGTTGACAAAGGCGCTGCTGACCATGAGGAAAATCACGAGGACCATGATGCAGTCAACCATCGGCACCATGTCGATGTGGGTGACCTCGAACCTGCTGCGGCCAGTCTTGCCTATCATGGCGGGGCGTCCATCCAGACGCTTCTCTCAATCTCATTGATCCGCTGGAGGTACTTGCGGAGGCTCCTGTGTGCGAAGTGGACGAAGAGGAGCGCAGGGATCGCGACGACAAGGCCGGATTCGGTCGCCACTAGCACCTCCGATATCCCCCGGGCCAGCCCCTCCATGGTCTTCTCGGCCGAGTGCCCCGCCAGGCTCTCGAACGTGGTCACCATCCCGCTCACCGTCCCCAGGAGGCCGAGCAGGGGGGCCGCGGCGATCATCGACCCGAGGACGACACGCTGGCGGCGGAAGTATTCGCCGGCGTCATCGCGGGCCATCCGGAGGAGATCGAGCTGCTCCTCGCCAACCGGCGCCATGGCCTCGAGCTGCCGCCGCGACCTCCAGAGGCCCAGGACGAGCTTGAAGCACCTTGAATAGAGCGCCACCGAGAGGGCGAGGATGGCGATCATCACCGGCCCGCCGCGTTCGACGAGTTCCACCAGGGCCCTCATGTCGATACCGGCTTCGCCGCCTTTGCTGTCTCGGCCGCGGTGACGAACTCGAGCGCGTAGCGCTCGAGCAGCGACAGGTTCTTCTGGATCCGCTGGGAGAGGAAACCGTGGGCTATCAGGGTCGGGATCGCCACGACCAGGCCGAGTTCAGTCGCAACAAGGACCTCGGAGATTCCGCTCGCCAGCTTCCCTGCGTTCCCTGTGCCAAATACTGTGATCAGCGCGAACGTCTTCACCATGCCCACCACGGTCCCAAGGAGGCCCATGAGGGGTGCGGCTGTTGCGATAACAGCCAGCAGGGGGAGGCGGCGCTCGAAATGCAGCCTTTGCCGCAGAAGCACCGACTGAAGGTGCTCCTCAAGGAGCTCCTTCGGGCTGTCGCAGTAGCGGAGGCCCGTCTCGAAGAGTTCGCAGACGGGCGCCTTCAGGGCCTTGACGGCAATGTCGGCCCTGGACCAGGAGCCGGCATACACGTACTCGAGGAACAACCGGATGGCGGACGGCTCATCCAGGGAGAGCCGCCTGAGGTCCATGACCTTCTGCCCTATCATGATCAGGGAAAGTAGGCCCACGCCGATGATCGCATAGGCCACGGGTCCGCCCTTCTGGATGTGCTCGAAGACGGTGCCCTTGGTCTCCTTCAGGCGGAGCGCCTTTCCCCCTGAGGCATCTGCCATGACTGCGCCTGGCCTGCCCGCGAAGAAGGCCGAGGCCTCGTCGGGCTTCCACGACGGAAGAACATAGGTGACAGGATAGGTGGAGCCCGCACGGGGCCTCACCGTGCCCGCGGCTCCGCCCTGGTCCGGCAGGAAGTAGGTTTCCGGTCCCACGAACGCGAACGTGCCCTTGATGACCTGGTTGTTTCCGGAGATGAGCGAGCTCCCCGCCGCAGAGTAGCCGCCAAGCTCGGTGCGCACGCGCCCGAGGAGGAACTCGGCAACCTCAACCGACGCCTGGCCGTTGGGTCCGGCGCTCGTGTCGTCGAGTTTCTGCCCAAGCTCCTGGACCCGGTCGGAGAGGAGCTGTCCCTCGCCCGGGGCGAGGCCGTCGCCAAAGGCGGTCAGGCCGTCGTGGGCGAGCGAGGCGATGTAGGTCGTGTTCTTGCGGATGGAGTCCAGCTCGACCAGGAGCCTCCTGTGCTCGGAGGCCGACTGCTCTTGGTCCGTATCCGTGCGCTCGGTCTGGCTCTCGGCAGCCACGATCCGGTCCTCCGCGGCCCGCATCGCCGCCAGGAGCGGCGCCTTCTCGTCGCTAATCCGCTTGCGCGTGCCATTAAGCTCGTCCGCGGCCTTGCGCAGGCGCTCGCCGTAGTCGGCGGCCGCCCGCTGGGTCGCCTCGTCGAACGTTTCGGCGCGGATCGGTGTCGCCGTGACTAGGATTGCCGTGGCCAGGGTGAAGAGGAGCCGGGTTTTCATTCGGGCCTATTTGTTGGCAGTTTCCGCACCGTGCTGGCTAAGCGTGGCCGGGACGGCCACAAAGTCGGGATCCGCCTTGTCATTATAGACGGCTATGAGCTCCGAGACCGGCCGCACGGCATCCTGGCGCGATTCCCACTGCCAACCCTTCGGGCCAGGCGAACCGTACCACACCTTGCCAGCTGCACGGTCGAGCGCGTAGGCGTGGCTCAATCCCCAGTAGATCACCTCCAGGGACTTTGTGCCCTGCTCGCCGTCGATTGTGAGGACCTCCTCGCCGCACGTGACCGTGTGGTTGAACACCGCGCAGCGGTTGAGCATCGTCATCACAAGCTGCATGCGGTCGCCAGCGCCGATGGCGGGGTTTGCGAGGCTCTTGTAGGGCAGCTCGAGCGCCTCCGACAGCCTCGGCGGGAGCATCGGGCGGATCTCGACCAATCTCGATGTCAGGGCCTCGAGGCGGGACCCCGCAGCCTTAAGGTCGTCCGCTGCCGAGATATTCTTCGCTCTCATCGCCTCGAGGTCCTCACGGTCCTTCGCGGTCTTCGCCTTCAGGCTGTCACGCTTCTCCTCGAGGAGGTCTGCGCGCTCCTTGAGCGCGTTCACGGTCGATTCAAGAAGCGGCCTCTCGGAGGCCCATTCGGACTCGATACGGGTGGTCTCCATCCGCACGTTGACCCACTCTCGTGCCGCCTTTTCCCCGGTGTCGAGGGCGTCGGAATCGGCGGCGCAGAGCCTCGTTGCCATCAGGATCGGTCCAAGTCCAAGGAGGGAGCTCAATCGGTGTCGTCTCATGTTTTATTTCGGGGGCGTACGGTGTGGAATGCCGGGCTCGGCGGACGCCCGGCGCATACGGTTCATCCAAGGAGCGCGGCTTGGCGCAGGACCTCGGTGCACAACGAAAATGTGTGGAAAGGCGTCAAAGCTGGGGAAAAGTCTCTGACCTGAAAGGGGAAGCAGGCTGCGACTTTGCACGCACCATGCCATTCACGGCAATACCATCATAACACATTTAAGCAACGCGTTTAGCGGCGATTCCGAGGAGCAGCACGGATCGGCTCCCGCGTCGGTTTGGTTGCGGTCACCCGAACGGCACGGACCTCCATGGCAGCCGTTGGATGTAGCCAACCAACAATGGATAGTCGTCCGCGGGTCACCGTCCTTCGAATAATGTTGATGCGGTCTTCTTCATCGCTCGCATTGCATCGTATGGCAGCAAACACGGAGCCGCCCTCGGGAAGTGAAGTCTTGCTGCTCGAGGATGACTTGGTCCTGCGCAGGCGCCTGGCTGCCCACTTGCGCAGCCTGGGAGCCGAGGTCACTGAAGTCGCCGACATCACGGAGGCCCGTCAGGCGCTATCGGACCTGCAGTTTGACTTTGCGCTCGTCGACCTTCACCTGCCTGACGGCGACGCCCTCGAGCTCCTTCGCGAGGGCGCGTTCTCGGAAAACACCGGCGTCGTCGTGATGACCGCGTTTGGGGGCGTGAAGGAGGCCGTCGAGGCCATGCGTATGGGCGCTGGTGACTATCTTTCCAAGCCCTTCGAGCCGGCCGAGCTTCCGATAGCCTTCATGCGCTGCCGCGACAAGCGCGGCAGCGCTCGCAGGGACGAGTTTCGCGCAAGCGAGCATGCGTCCGGCAATGGCGAGGACCTGCACTTCGGGTCGAGCCTTGAGGGCGTCCGGGCCAAGCTCGACATGGTGCTCGCTTCCGACCGGCGCATCGAGCGCGACCTTCCTCCCCTTCTGATCGAGGGGGAAACCGGAACGGGAAAGAGCATGCTAGCGGCCTGGATCCACCGCCAGGGGCCCAGGGCGCAGCGCCCCTTCATCCGTGTGAACTGCGCGGCGCTTCCCGAGATGCTCGCGGAGTCGGAGCTCTTCGGCCACGAGCGGGGCGCATTCACCGATGCACGGACCGCGCGGATCGGGCTATTCGAGGCCGCCGACCATGGCACGCTGCTGCTGGACGACATAGCCACGTTGTCCCCGTCCACGCAGGCAAAGGTGCTCTCGGCCGTTGAGGACCGGGCCATTCGGCGGCTGGGTGCCTCGAAGGAAATCCGGGTGGATGTGCGGCTGATCGCGGCTTCCAACCAGCCGCTCGGGGACCTTGTAGCGAGCGGCGACTTCAGGGAGGACCTTTACCACAGGCTGCACCTTATCCGTATCGAGCTTCCCCCGCTCAGGGACCGCGGGACGGACGTCCTCGACCTTGCCCGGCATCTTCTCGAGCGCATAGCGCGCCGCCATCGCCTCAGGGGCCTGTCGATCTCGCCCCAGGGCGAATCCCGGATGCTGGCCCAGCGCTGGCCCGGGAACGCGAGGGAATTGGCCCATGTGATCGAGCGCGAGCTGATCTTTTCCCGGGGAACACAGCTGAATTTCGAGAGCCTGGGCAACGACGTCCCTGCGCCCACTTCCGCGTGGCGAAACCCGGCTTGGCGTGTCCCCGAACAGGGCTTCACGATCGACTCGATGGTGGAGGACCTGATCGGCGAGGTCCTAAGGGAGACTGACCACAATATATCGGCGACCGCGCGGCGCCTCGGAGTCACGCGCGAATTCCTCAGGTACCGCCTAAAGGACAGGGATTCCAAGGCCTAGGAGCCCCAACAGATGCACACCCCACCCAAGCGTTCCGAACGCCGGAGGCGCATTGCCGCTGCCGCCCTTGCCGCTTTGTTTTGCTGGGGCGCCGGATACGCCCAAGGAGTCATATCCGACGCGCAGAACGATCTGCAGAACGGCGGAAACGTCGAGCTTCCCTGGAGGGCCCGCGACAAGTTCGACCGCGTGCGGTTCATGAACGAGTCCTCGTCGCATTACATGAACTCCCGGGAGCCGCCCGCTCCGGCCCATAGGCGCGCGCAGGTTTTCTTCCTTCCCCCGGTCGCCCCGCCGCTCGACTCGGAGATCCCCATCCTGGCTCCGATAGAGCAAGGCCCGCCCGCGCCCCAGGAACTTTTCGCGTTCGTCGGGGAGATCTTTTACGCCGAACTGGGCGCCAGACTCGCCTCGGACGACCTTTCGCGGCCCATGCGTGCCCGCATCGTCGCCTACCGCGACCGGAAAACCGCCATCCAGAACCAGCTCCGGGCGGCGATCCTCGCGATGAAAGACGGCGATGAGGAGACGCGCCATCGCCAGCTTGCGGCCCTCGCCCAAGAGCAGGATCCGAAGATCGAGGCGCTTGAGGCGGATGCGGAGCAGCTGCGCCTGGACTTGCGGGGCACCGGTGTTTTCGGGATGCCGCTTGACGCCCCCGACCAACCCGATGCCGCATCCGTCCAGATCGCCGCGGCCGGGGAGGTTCCCTCCGGAGCCGAGGCTGCCGCACGCGAGGCGCAGGCCCTCCGTGTCGCCGCATTCTATCAGGACGGGCTCTCCCTGGACGGGCGTCACCTGCTCCTGGAGGCCGCGATGGAGCTCGAGTCCCCGCAGGCCCTCCAGGCGTCCGGGTCGCGCCTTATACCGTTTTCTCCCGGGCCGTCGCGCATCCTGATCCCCCCCGGGCTCGATCCCGCAGCAATCCAAAGGATCGATACGTTCCTGTCCGAGAGGGCGTTGCTCAAAGCCGAACTTCGAAACAAGCTCCATGAATCCTCCGATTTCGGTACGCGCGACCGAAGGGACGCCCTCGCCAGGCTCTCTTCCGCACAGTCGGCCCGGTATTCGAGGCTGGAAGCGGAGGCCGAGGTGATCCGACACGATTTGGAATCTCTTCCTAGCCTCAGGGGCCCCCCACCCCCGCCGTCGCTGCCGCCCGATCTGGCCGCGCGCATCGCCGACTACAGGCGCCACAAGGTCGAGCTGCTCAAGACGCTCAGAGCCCTTCTTGTGGCGCCAAGCCCGACCGTCGCGCCGGCGGCGCCGGGCCCCGTGGCGAAGGCCGAGGACTCCACCGTCCAGGCTTGGCTCCACGACGGCAAGAACCAGACCGAGATCCAGCAGTCGAACCTCCGGGTGTCGGTCGCGGATTTTGACCGCCTTCAGAGCGACCTGATTTCCGCGCTCAACAGGGAGGAGGAGGGAATACGCGAGAGCCTGGCCGACTTTGTCCGCGCTACCAAGGGGCCCTCCGACCGAAAATCTGTGAACGACCTGCTCAAGGATTTCGAGGACGCAAGGCAGCAACAGGAGCAGTGGGACCGGTACATGGACCTCCAGTCGGCCGTTGTCATGCCAGGGCTATCACCCGGGCAGCGCAGGGTCCTGTTTGACGCGGGTGTCGAGCAGCTCGGCCTGCCGTTGCCTGCAGGCAAGAGGGTCGATTGATGCCGGGAGAGCCCAAGACGGCCCCACGCCCCCGGTCGACGCCGGGTTTCCCCTACGCGGCCATAGGCGCGGGCGTCCTTCTCGCGGGAATCTTCTCCACGCTCGTCGTTTGGCTTCGGTCCGACCTGCGCGACGAGATCCACCTTAAGATCATCGAGAGGGACGCGGCCGTGCTGTACCCGGTGGCGCTTGAGCAGATCTCGGAAACCGAGGAGGCGGGAGGCGCCGGCACCACAAGCCCCCTGACGGCGCTCCTCAAGAGCGCCCGGCAGCGGGGCATGCTCGCCGTCGCGGTCTTTGACCGGGATGGGAACACGATCGAGTATGTGCCGACCTCGCAGCTTTTCGTGGAGTTGCCGACCGACGACTACCTCAAGCTCCAGAGAGGAAACCCCATAAGCCGGTACCACCCTTCATTTCCCCTCGACCAGTATTTCACGGGCGTGTCCCAGGACCAACGGCAGGCGCCCGTCCTGGAGGTGCTCCTGCCCCTTGCCGGCCCGGCGCCCTCCACGATCAAGGGATTCGTGCGCTACTATATCGACGCCAGGCCCCTCTCTCAGGAGCTGGCGCTCATCGACGAGCGCATCAACCGCCAGACCGACGTGATCCTGCTGGTGGGAATCGTCCTCGTCGCGGCCGTGGTCGCAGCGGCCTCCCTGACCCTGCAGCGCGCGCAGAGAGCCATCGCGGAGCGCAACGAGAGGCTTGCCCGCGCAAACTTCGAGCTCACCTTCGCCGCAAAGGCCTCCGCCCTGGGCCAGATCACCTCACACCTCATCCACGGCCTGCAGGGTTCCGTCGAAGGCTTGAGCGCGGTCGTCGCCAGCCATGGGGCGGGGTCGCCGGGCACCGCCTGGGAATCCGCCGCCGGCTACACCGAGCGCCTGCAGACCATGATCCGGGACACCGTCGCCCTCCTCGGCGACGTGGGCGCGAACACCAGCTACGAACTCACGGGGAAGGATCTCGCCGCCACGATCCGGGACCGGAATGCAGCGATCGCATCCGAAAAGGGAGTCGTCCTTGAGGTGGGAAGCGGATTCGGGACGCAGATCGACAGCCATCGGGGAAGCCTCCTTTGCCTGATTGCGAGCAACCTCGTGCAGAACGCGATCACGGCGACCGGCCCGGGACGCAAGGTCGCCGTGGCACTTGCCGATGCGGGCTGGGCCGTGGTTCTGACGGTAAGCGACGAGGGGTCGGGCATCCCTGAGGCCCTCCAGAAGCACCTTTTCAAGCCCGGACGCTCCGGCAGGCCGGGGAAATCAGGGCTTGGACTGGCGATCAGCAGGCTCGTGGCCCGGCAGATCGGGGCAGAGATCGTGCTGCTCTCCACGGGGCCAAGCGGCACCGTTTTCCAAGTCACGATGGCCCACCAGGATTGACCCGATTGCCGAAACCGCGCCGGCGGCCGGTTGCGCAGTCCCGCCCAAACCCGCGACGGCACCCCGAGCTCAATGCCGGCCTTAATGGGAAACCGGGCCTATTTCAGGGCACCGCGTACACCTCGACAAGCGCGATGCCGGTTGAAGTACCGACCCCGGAGACCACGGCCGTGTAGGATCCGGGCGCCAACGTCACGAGGAGCGCACTGTCCGCGCTCCCCTGGGGCAGCGGGAACGCGCCGGCGGCCGTCGTCGCGGAAGAGACCGCCGCCGAATTGGAGCCGGTGGACCAGCCCGTGTTCGTCGCCACCTGGTTCCCGGCGGAATCCACCAGGCTGAGCGAGGTCTGGGCCAGCGGGCCCGAGACCCCGTACTGGGAGAGGGTGGGCCCCACGGCGCGCACGAGCAGCTTTTCGGACTGTTCACCACCCACCACGATTCCCGCTATCTCGACCGACGAGCCGGTCCCGACAAACGCCCGGGTCGAGATGTTGGTGATTTCAGCGTTAATGCTGGAAACCTCGTAAATCTCGGCCAGTGCAACACCCGTGGAGCCGTCCGCGCTCGACACCTGGGCCGTATAGCTCCCGGGTGCCAGGCTAACGAGAAGCACCGAATCATTGGAGGTGTAGTTAAGGGCGAACGCACCCGTCGTGTATTCCGCCGCGATGATTTGGAAAACGTTGGAGTTGAAATCCCACCCGGAATTGGTGGCGATCTGGTTGCCCTTGGAATCGAACAGCGTGAGGACGGGCTGCTGCAGGGCCGCCGGGATGCCGAACGGGATGAGGGAAGGCCCCACGCCCCGAATCAACACCTGCTCCGTGGAGTTCGCGGGGCCCGACACGACGAAGCCGGCGATCATCGCGTCGGCGCCGGTCGACACGCTTGCGCGGCTCGAGATGTTGACGAGGCGGGCGGGCGACGGCGCGGGCACGACTGGCGCGACTCCGGGGCTCGAGAGCGTGGCCCCGGCGGAGGTCACGGACCCGGAGCTGTTGGCCACCGTGACCGTGTAGCTTCCAAGATTCGTGGCCTGCACGTCCGGTATAGTGAGCGTGGGGTTGGTAGCCCACGGAATCGCCGACCCGTTGAGGAGCCACTGGTAGGACGGCGCGGGCACACCCGCCGCCGCGACGGTGAAGGTGGCCGAGCCCCCGATCGCCGCCGATTGGCTGGCGGGCTCGGTCCCGATCGAGGGGGCCGAGATTGCGGCCGCATACCGCTCGCGGACGGTGTAGTTGCGGCTGTCCGAAACGAATACGTTGCCGCTCGCGTCCACGGCGATGCCGTACGGGTCATTGAAGAGGGCCTTGGCTCCCGTCCCGTCCGTGGAGCCCGTGGTGCCGGGTGTCCCCGCAATGGTGGTGACGGCCCCGGCGCTCGTGATTTCCCGTATCACGTCGTCACCCTGCGTGACAAAGAGGTTGCCGCTCGCGTCGATGGCAATGCCGTTCTGGTAGCCGAACACCGCAGCGGCTCCCGTGCCGTCGACATTTCCAAAGGCGCCGGGGGTTCCGGCAAGCGTCGTGACGACGCCCCCGCTCGTAATCTTGCGGATTGTGAAGCTGGTGCCCGCATCCGTGACGTAAAGATTGCCGCTTGAGTCAACGACGACCCCGGAAGGCTGCGAGAACCGCGCCGCGGAGCCGGTTCCGTCAGTAGTGCCGTACACTTTGGCCACGCCCGCGACCGTGGTGACCGCGCCGGCGGACGAGATCATCCGGACCGTGGAATTGCCCGCGTCGGCGATGTAAACATTGCCCGCTTTGTCCACAGCAAGGCCCTGCGGGCTGTAGAACTCAGCCTGGTACGCCGGGCCGTCCTGGCTTCCCGACTGGCCGTTCCCGGCAATGGGCGCCAAGGCGCCGGCCGTCGTCATCTCCCAGATTTGATTCCCGTTCACGAAATAGAGGTTCCCCTTGGTGTCGACGGCAAGCGCACCCGGGGTGTAGAATCCGCCGCCCGCAGACCCGCTGGCTTGTAGGGCTGCGTTGATCATCGGCGCGGTGATGAGCGTACTCACAACACCGGCTGGCGTAATCTTCCGGATGACGTCATTGGCGGCATCTGCGACGTAGATGTTCCCGTTGCCGTCGACGGCAAGGCCCTGCGTGACTGAGAACCGGGACGAGGCGCCCGTCCCGTCCGTATACCCTTCGGATCCCGCTAAACCCGCGAGGGTTGTAAACGTGTAGGAGGGGGTCTGCGCGAGGACGCCGGTCACCGACCAAAGCGCGGAAACGAGGACGAAGCAAATCAAGGGTGCCCTGAAACGAGGTAACGTGGGATAAGATTTCATGGTGCGGGGTGCCGCAGGCGGCGTTTCTTGGGATTCGGGGTTCATCTAAAACCAAGCATCACAGTGTCACCCGTCGGGAAACGGAAAGGGAGGCGATCCAATTTGCATGGGCCATGCCACCCCGGGACGCCTCTGCCCTAAGCTATTTGAACCAAGCATCTTGCGTCCCGTTCCGATCCGGGCCAAGTTCGGCCGGGACCCCAATCATGGTTGGAAGCACCCAATGCGCCTCTCGCCGCACAATCCCCATTGGACCAAGGCAACCAGTGGGCAGGAGCAGGACGTGGCGCAGTCCTACCGGCTTCCGCCTGGGGAGGCTTTGAAGTACGGGTCAGAATTGGAGCTGCGACAGGTTCACCGCGGCCACGCTATCAACCGGGACGCCGGACGAGAGCGCGGGCTTGAAACGAAGGCCCCTGACGACTGCGACCAGGAAAGGGTCGTCGATCCTCCGAGTGCAGAAGCGGTCATCGAAGGCGTCGTGGCCGATGCCATCCTTGGAGACCTGGACGAAGAAGGTGCCCGCGTACTTGCCCGCTGCCAGCCGCGTGGGGAGTTCCGCGGGCAGCCGCCCCATCGCGGGCGCGGCAGGGAGCGTGTCGCCCTTGTGCGCGCTCACATACTCCATCCTCACGTACTCGAAGGCCTCCTCGCGGGTCAGCTCCACGCGATTGGCCGCGAGGTTTGTCGCGATCTCGACCCCGCGGTTGTAGATGTGCACCTGGAAACTCAGGAGCTCGTATTCGGGCGGGAATCCCTCCTCGGTGAAAGCCACGTGGCTGTAGCTCTTGTCAATCGGGTCGAGCGCCCGCGCGTAGACATGGTTCTGAACCATCCCGGGCTTGCTCCCCGGGGTCCTGATCCGGGCCATCGTCACGATGTAGGGATTGCCCAGCGGCTTCGCCGAGGAGATGTCAAAATCCACATTCAAAGCATCCAATCCCCGTGTCACGAGGCGCCCTCCAGGCTCGAGGCCGTTCTCGGTCTGCAGTTGGGCTTGAGACACCAGGGCCGAGCTGAGCTGCTCGGCCGAGACCCTCGCATCGTCATGCATGAAGGCCGTTGGATCCGCAAAATTTCCAGTCGGATCATGTCCGGGAATGATAAAACTGCCCAAGCCGCCGCTAATCTTGCTCGGCATGAGCGCGGCTGAGCCGAATTGGGTGTCCGCCTGCGCCAGGAACGCCGCCCCGCCAAGCGCATTGTTGGAAATTGTATCGGCACGAGCCTGGGCATCGCTGGCTGCGTTCTGGACAATGGTATTGGCAACCATCGCCCGGGAGAGGCCCTGCGTGATGAGGACGCTCGGGTCGTTCCGGTAAGAATACGCGGCCTCCTTCTTGAATCCCACGATTGTGGCCCCCACCTCGGTCAGCTTGAGCGTGGGCGTGATCTTCAGGTTGAGGGGGCCCTTCTTCGCCGAGACGACCTTGTCCTTGCCGTTGATGTCAACGACCCAGGAGGTTCCCGCGACGTCCCGAACCGGGTAGAAGTCCTTGTCGAGGTTGATGGAGATGTCGGCGCCCATGAAGAGCGTATGGGTTTTGGCGGCGTCGACGACGACGGTGTCCAGGATAACAGGCTTCTGGGCGCGCGCCTCGGGCTCCGCGCGGAGGGATCCGCCGCCAAGGAGGAGAATCGGCAGAAGAAGCCACAGGGGCATCGATGGCGCCAACCGGATTTTGGAGTGGGGCATTTTAATGGGAGGTGTGAACTCTGGCGTGGCCCCTACCCGCATGGAAAATGCCATGCCCTTCATTGGAATCGTAACCCGCTAAAGGAAAATAGGTCGTGAATTTCTACGGGTTGACCGCCTTCGCCCGCCGATCAAGCGATTGTTATACGCAACCGCAACCCGTGGGGAAAATCAGCCCCGCGTGGGCGCGCCCAACCAGAAGGGCGTTGGCAGACCTGCCGGTCGTGCCTGCGAATCTTCGGCTGCGAGGCGTTGGCGCAGCCCTAGCCAACCTTGACCTCAATCTTGGCCGCCTCGGGGAGCCCCAGCGTCGCCTCGCCTTCCTTCAGGTCGCAGCGGACCACGCCGCTCGCGCGGTCGCGTTCCTTCACGCGGACGCGAGCGCCGGGCATCAGGCCCGTCCGCTGGATGAACTCAAGGAACGGGGAACTCTGGTCCAGGATGCGCTCCACGCGAAGCGCCTTCAGCGGCTCGCAGCTCGCAAGCGTGACACCCTTGGTTTGGCCGAGCACCGGTGACTTGCGGCTGGGTATGGGGTCCCCGTGCGGATCGCTCACGGGATGGCCGAGGAGGGCATCGATGCGCAGCAGGACACGGTCGGAGATCGCATGCTCGAGCGCCTCGGCCTCCTCGTGCACCTCCTTCCAGTCCATCCGCAGGACCTCGACAAGGAAGGTTTCGACGAGCCGGTGCTTGCGCACGACGGCAAGGGCCAGGGCACGCCCCTCGGGGGTGAGCCGGACGCCTTCCCGGGGCTGGTGTTCAAGGAGGCCCCGCGACGCCATCGACTTGACCATCGTGGTGATCGTGCCCGGGGTCAGGCCGAGCGCCTCGGCGAGCGCCCCGGTCGCAACCACCCCGTCCTCGTCGTCTGAGCGGACGAGGATGGCCTTCAGGTAGTTTTCGACCGTGCTCGTCGGCATCGCTTTAGGGAAGTGAAGAAGTCTTTGAAAACAAACGTATTTTGTCTTTGACTCATCAAAGAGATTATTTCTATAAATCGCAATCAAAAATTCTGGCAATCAATCGCTTGCGGAGCCCAAGCCGAGGCCCGAACCCCCAAAGGGGAGCGTTTCCCTCGAGGGATTCCACCGCAGCGTCGTCCTGCCCTCCGCGGCGGCACGGCCCTGGCGGCAATACCTGGCTTTTGCCGGCCCGGCGCTCCTGGTGAGCGTGGGCTACATGGACCCGGGCAACTGGGCCACCGACCTCCAGGCCGGCGCCCAGTTCAAGTACACCCTCCTTTGGGTGATTGGGCTCTCGAGCCTCATGGCGATCTTCCTCCAGATCATCGCGGCGCGCCTCGGGATCGTGACGCGCAAGGACCTGGCCCAATGCTGCCGCGAGTTCCTTCCGGCCTGGACCCGCTGGCCGAACTACCTGAGCTGCGAGCTGGCCATCGCCGCGTGTGACCTTGCGGAGGTGCTCGGGAGTGCCGTGGCGCTCCACCTGCTCTTCCCGTCCATCTCGCTCCTGGTCGCGGTGATCATCACATCGTTCGACGTGCTGGTCCTGCTCTCGCTCCAGAGGTTCGGCATGAGGATGATCGAGGCGGTGGTCCTGGTCCTCGTGGGGACTATCGGGATCTGCTACTACATCGAGATATTCGTGCTGCCCCAGACCCATCCCGAGTTTCACGAGATGGCAAGGGGTCTCCTCGCCCCCGACCTGGTCTCCTTCGTCCACCAGAAGGACCTGGTCTACCTGGCGATAGGGATCATCGGGGCGACCGTGATGCCGCACAATCTCTACCTGCACTCGGCCCTCGTGCAGACCCGGCAGATCCGGGGCGACCGCCTGTCGGTAAAGCAGGCGGTGCGCTACAACACGATCGACACCACGGTCGCCCTCACGACCGCATTCTTTGTAAACGCCGCGATCCTGGTGCTCGCGGCCGTCGTTTTCTACGGGCACCGGGACGTCGCCCTGCCATCGGGCCAGGTGATCGCCTTCACCCCCGATTCGGACTGGATCCAGATCGCCTATGTGACGCTGGCGCCTCTCGTGGGGAAGATTGCCGCGAGCGTCCTCTTTGCCGTGGCTCTCCTTGCAAGCGGCCAGAGCAGCACGATCACCGGGACCCTCGCGGGACAGGTCGTCATGGAGGGCTTCATGAACTGGCGGATTCCTCCCTGGATCAGGCGCCTGATCACCCGCCTGTGCGCCATCCTGCCGGCCGTGGTCCTGATCGCTCTCAAGGGGGACCGCAGCATGACCGAGCTCCTGACCCTGAGCCAGGTGGTCCTCGCGATCCAGCTGCCCCTGGCGATGGTCCCGCTCCTCTGCTTTGCGGGCTCCAGGAAGTACATGGGCGACGGGCGGATCGGCCCCTTCCTGCTCTACGCCGGCTGGGCCTCCTGCATCCTGATCACGAGCCTGGACATCTTCGGCCTGCCGGACGCATTTCACGACGCGATCGCGATTTTCAGGGGCGCCTAGCACCCACGCTTCAGTTGGGGTTGCGGTGAATGGGCCCCGTGGTAGTCCCCTTCGAAGCCATGAATCCCTTTCGGACGCTCCTCAGCTCTCTTGCCCTTGCGGTCGCCGCGGCGGGCGCCCGCGCGGGGGCCCCCTACTTCACCGATGACCCGGAGCCGGTCGACTACCAGCACACCGAGATCTACTTGGCTTCCCAGCTCGTTCGCACACCGGGAGACTCAAGCGGCACGCTCATTAGCTATGAGGAGAACTTCGGGATAGCGCCGGACGTCCACCTTCACATCATTTTGCCCGTGTTTTTTGACGCCCCTTCGGGCCAGGGGCTCCAGGTGGGCTACGGCGACACCGAGATCGGCATCAAGTACCGGTTCATCGAGGAAACCCCGGACCACCCCCAGTTCGCAATCTATCCCACCGTCGAGGTCCCGACGGGAGACGGTGCGCGCGGGCTCGGCACCGGGCATGCCCAGCTCTACCTGCCCCTCTGGCTGCAGAAGAGCATCGGGGACTGGACCACCTACGGGGGAGGAGGCTACTGGATCAATCCGGGGGCTGGGAACCGCAACTGGGTGTTCCTCGGGTGGATGGTCCAGAGGCAGGTCCTGCCCAGTTTGGCGATCGGGGTCGAAGTGTTCCACGAGACCGCGATGCAGGTGGGGTCAGAGTCGAATACCCGGGTAAACGTGGGAGTCGTGTGGGACCTGAGCGAAACGAACCACATCCTGGCGTCCGCAGGCCCCGTCGTGTCGGGGCCCTCCGGTTACCAGGCCTATCTCGGTTTCCAGATCACCCCAGGGGCTCACAAGTAGGAGAATCCGGCCTAGGGCTGGGCCTTGCCCACAAGGACGACATCCTTGTTTCCGCCCATGGCCACGTTCGTATGCGTCGTAAGCTCGACCGTGTCCCCCGTGAAACGCAACCGGTGGGTATCGATGAACGGAGAACGGTAGAGACATAGGACGGCGGTGTAAGTATCGTCACCCGTCCACGCGCCGCTCGCGGCGATGGGGGTCGGCTCGCCCGGACCCGCCTTGAACAGGCCCTTTGTCCACGTCCCGTTGCCACACACGACGCGCTGGTCGGCGCCCGCAATGCGGATCACGAAGGCGTCGCCCGACCCCTCCTTGCCGGGTTCGTAAGTCAGGGACTCGATGCCCGACGGGTTTGATGGGAACAGGTAGTGCCTTCCGGCAACCTTTGCGGAAAGGGGTGATGTCGCCCCACCCGCCTGTGCGGGGAGCCTTAGTCCCGCAAGCTTGTCCGCGAGCTTCTTGTCCCCCTCCGGATCCTCGGGGAGCGGAGCAGCGTTGAAGGCCGGGATCACGTTATCCCAGACGGTGTTCATCTCGAGCTGCATGTCGCCCGTGCCCGCATTGACGGCCAGGACAGCGTCGTATTCCGGCATGACGATGCAGAGCTGGCCGAATGCCCCGTCACCGCGGTAGAATCCGTGCCGGCAGCGCCAGAACTGGTAGCCGTAGCCCTGGTCCCAGTCGCTGTCGGGGCTGCTCCCGTTTGAGGTCTGAAGCGAGGTGGCTTCCTCCACCCACGACTCCGGCACCAGCTGCCTGCCCTGCCATTTGCCCTTCTGGAGGTAGAGCTGGCCAAAGCGCGCGATGTCCTCGGTGCGGATGCTGAGCCCAAAGCCGCCAAGCGAGATCCCCTGGGCGCTCGCGTCCCAGGTCGGATTCCGGATTCCCAGGGGCTCGAAGATCCGCGGCCTCAGGTAGTCGAGGACCGTCTGGCCGGTGACCTTCTGGACGATCGCCGAGAGCATGTACGTGGCCTCGGTGTTGTAGACGAAGTGCGTCCCCGGCTTGAAGGGAACGGGCATCGCGAGGAACACCTTCACGAGGTCCTGGTCCGTCCCGAACGGGAACTTGTTGATGTCCTCGGCCGCCTGGCCCGAAGACATCCTGAGCAGGTCCTTCACCCTCATGGCGCACAGGTTCTTGCTCGGATCCGTGGGCGCCAACTCGGGAAAGAACTTAAGCACCGGGTCCGTGAGGCTTAGCTTCCCCTCGGAGATGGCCAACCCCACCGCCGTGGAGGTGAAGCTCTTGCTGAGCGAAAAAAGCATATGGGGCTCCTCTGCCGCATAGGGGGCCCACCAGCCCTCGGCCACGACCTTTCCGTGCCTGACGAGCACGAACCCGTGGAGCGCATCCACCTTCTGCTCGGCGGCCTCCACGAATTTTAGAATCGCCGTGGATGAGACGCCCTGCGCCTCGGGCGTGCTCCGCGGGAGCGCCACCGCCGCCTCGCCGTCGGCCGACGCCATGGAGGTTCCCGAAACGACAAGGCACAGCGCGGCAAGGGCTCGGATGGGGTTCATGCCGCAATGAGAACGATCCGGAGGCGCGCGCGCGATTCCATAGTGGGGCCAAGGGGGCCCCTTTGCCCCTACGGTCCCTCTGGAGGCGCCAGGACCTTTGAGAGGCGCCTCGCGAGCGCAGCCGCATCGGGGAGCGGCGCCGAGCAGGCCCCGTTGGCGCAGAGGTACGCGGCCGGCCGACCGAGCTCGGGAAAGATCGACTCGCCCCGGGGCGGCGGCCCCAGGCTCCGGTCCCAGAACTCCACGAGCTTAAAGGATGTGGGCGCGCGCAAGGCCTCGGCGCGCAGGGAAAGCGCCACGGGGTCCGTTCTCCCGCCGACCACCGTCACATGAAGCGGCTCCGCCCGAAGCTCCTCGATTGCGAGGAGGAGACCCCCTAAGTAGGGGCCCCGGTGGGCCCCGTTCGCGGGCAACCTGGCCCACGAGAGCGCCGACTCGGCAAGCGCATGATCCGAGGGTCGGCCCGAGGCCCGCCCGAGAAGGTTGGCAAACCGGGCTAGGCCCACGTTCTCGTCAAACTGGGGCCGCGGGACGGGAATGGCCGAAACGGTCGTGTCGGACGACGCAAACCCGGGTTCCCCGCCGCGCCCGAAATGGATGCGGATGAAGTCCACGGCCTGCTCGGCATGCGAGAGCCACGCGCCATCCCCGGTGGCCTGGTAAAGCGCAAGGAAGGCGCTCCCCATCGAGAGCGTGTCCCCAAGAAAAGGTCCTGCGGCGTCGGCTCCGTCGTGCCGGAACCCCCCACCCTGCAATGAACGGTTGGCCACCACCCAGGACGCCGCGCGCTCGGCGTCGGCCAGGGCCGACGGATCGCCCGTTGCCCCGTGAAGCGCGCACAGGGCCGAGATCGCCCACCCGTTCTCGCGGGAGTAGGAATGCCTGTCCACCCGGGGTATCCCGCGCGCCCGCCTCGCACCGTCGTCCAGGGCGAAGTAGTCGGCGGCGTGTTCGCCCGGCACCAAGTCCGCGTCCTGGCTCGTGTAGAACGCCCCGTCGGGATCCCGAAGGAACCCTCTCAGGAAACGGACGACGTCGTTGGCCGCCGCGCCGTATCCCCAGCCGGGCCACTGCGCCTCGGCGAGCGCATAGACCCTCAGGTTTTCGGCCTGGATCGACATGATCTTCTCGAAATGGGGGTGCATCCAGTCGCCCTCCGCCGAGTACTGGTAGACGCCGCCCCAGGCCGGGTCGAAGAGCTGGCGCTGGAGGCGGAGCATGTCGCGGGCAATTAGGGCCGCCTCGGTGTCCCCGCGGCCCGCCAGCCGGAGGCAGTACTCCACATTGTCGGCATCAAGGAAACGGTGCCCGTCGCTCCAGCCCCCCACTACGCGGTCGTAGCCCGAAAGGACGCGCTTCCTCCCCTCGGCGACCGCGGCATCCCCAGGAAGCGCCGCGGCGGCAGCGCCCGCGCCCCTATCGCGCGTCACCGAGGGGCCTGGCGAGGGATCGTCGATGATCTCCTGGAGCATGGAGGCCATCTCCGCGGGATCGAGGTACCCCCGGCGGCGCACGATCTCGCTGCCGTCGGCTGCAAACACGATCGTCGCGGGCCAGCCATAATCCTCGTAGCGGTTGGCAAGGTCGGGGCGCGAGTCCTGGTCAACCCGGACGGCCACGTAGCGGGAGCCCATGAGGGCGATGACCTTGGGATCCCGGTAGGTCGTCTCGTCCATGACGTGGCACCAGTGGCACCACACGGCCTCAAGGTCCAGGATCACGAAGCGGTGCTCCTGCCTGGCCTTAGCAAAGGCTGCGTCGGACCACGGCTGCCAGGCGATTGCCCCCTCCGCATGAGCGCGGGGTGAGGCTAGGGCAAGGAGTGCTGCGGCCAGGAGTCGGCGGTTCATCAGGAGAATCTACGTTCCGGTAAGTCCAGGGGATGCAGCCCGGGGTAGCGGTAAAGTCACAAGGTTGCGACCCAGGGGACGCGACAGGAACGCCAAGCCAACGTCAAGGGGACGTTTTGGGGGTCGTGCGGCGGGTCGCAGCCTTCAGTGGAAGTCGTGCGAGGCCTGCTCGGGGAGCCCCAGCTCCGGCATGCCCGCGATGTCCTCTGCCATGATGTGGATCACGCCCTTCTCGTTCTGGAGCCTGCCGGTGATGACAAGCGCGGGCTCGAGGTTGATCACAAGCCGCGCCTCCTCGAAGAGGCGCGGCCGCACGATCGCGTTCGCGAGCCCCGTCTCGTCCTCGAGCGTGATGAAGCAGAACCCCTTTGCCGTACCGGGCCGCTGGCGCGTGATGACGGATCCGCAGATCTTCACGCGCTCGCCTGCGGGGACATCCTTCAGCTCCCCGGCGGTCCGCACCCCCGGGAGGAGCGGGCGGGCAAGCCGCATCGGATGGGCGCCCGTGGTCAGGGAGAGGTGCGTGTAGTCGGCGTGGAGGCGCTCAAGGAGCGTCATCCGCTCGAGCGGCGAGAGCGCCTCCTCCCCCGTGTCGGCCGCGTGCCGGAAGAGGTCGTCCTCGCCGTGGAAGGCCTCGACCTGCCAGAGCGCCGACCTCCTGTGGCCGGCGAGCGCGTTAAGGGCCCCCGCCCCGGCAAGCGCCCTCCGCTCGGCGGCGCTGAACTCCGTGCGCTGCATGAAGTCGGCGAGCGACGCGAACGGCCGCGACGCGCGGGCTCCAAGGAGCGAGGCGAGCGACGCCCGCCGGACGCCCCGCACGCTCTCCAGGCCCAGGCGCACGGTCGCGTCCGCGTCGACCCTGGACTTCGCGTCGGAAGACTGGACGCAGACCGGCAGGAAGGAGACCCCGTGGCGCCGCCCGTCCTGGATCAGGCTCGCCGGCGAGTAGAACCCCATCGGCTGGCAGTTCAGGAGGGAGGCGTAGAACGCGCCCGGGTGGTGGACCTTCAGCCATGCGCTCGAGTACGCAATGAGCGCGAAGCTGATCGCGTGGGACTCGGGGAAGCCGTACAGGGCGAAGGACGCGAGCGACTTGATCAGGTAGGCGATCGCCGGCTCCCCGACGCCGTTCGCCCTGAACGCGACCTCGAGCCTCGCCTTCATCCGGTCGAGGCGCTCCTGGGAGCGGGTGAACCCTATGGCCCTGCGGAGCTCGTCGGCCTCGGCCGCCGTGAAGCCGCCGAGCTCCATGGCGAGCCGCAGGATCTGCTCCTGGAAGAGCACGACCCCGAGCGTCCGCTCAAGGATCGGCCTGGCGCGCTCGTCGGGATACGTGACGGGCTCCTCGCCGGCGCGCCGCTTCAGGTAGGGGTTCACGGCGTCCCCCTGGATCGGCCCGGGCCGTATGATCGCGACCTCCACGGCCAGGTCGTAGAAGTTCTCGGGCTTCATCCGCGGCAGCGTCGACATCTGCGCGCGGCTCTCCACCTGGAAGATGCCGATCGTGTCGGCCTCCTGGAGCATCCGGAACACGGCGGGGTCGTCCTTGGGCAGGCGCGCCAGGTCGATCGGCTTTCCGCGCCGGGCGCAGATCTCCACGGCGTCCTGGAGCGCGGCCATCATGCCCAGGCCCAGGAGGTCCACCTTGAGCATTCCCATGTCCTCGATGTCGTTCTTGTCCCACTGGAGGACCGAGCGGCCCGGCATCCGCGCGCTCTCAAGCGGCACGAACTGGTCCAGGTTGCCCGCGGAGAGCACCATGCCGCCCGAGTGCTGCCCCAGGTGCCGGGGAAGGCCCCGCACCCGCCTGCAGGTGTCCACGAGGGCGGCGAGCCTGGGGTGCGAGTCGGGGACCCCCGCCATGCGCAGCTGCTCGCCCAGCTTGAGCGTCTGCGGCAGGTCGCCGCCGTGGAACAGGCTCGAAAACCGGTCGAGCGCGTCGTCCGGGAAGCCGAAGACCTTGCCCACCTCCCTGATCGTGCTCCTTCCGCGGTAGGTGATCACGTTGGCCGTCATCGCGGCGCCACGCCTGCCGTAGCGGCGGTACACCTCCTGGATCAGCTCCTCACGCCTCTCGCCGCTCGGCAGGTCCAGGTCGATGTCGGGCCAGTCGGTCCGCCCCTCCGAGAGGAAGCGCTCGAAGAGGAGCTTGCTCTCGATAGGGTCGACGGCGGTGATCCCGAGGGAATAGCACACCGCGCTGTTGGCCGCGCTCCCCCTGCCCTGCACGAGGGACCCGCGCTCGCGCGCAAAGGAGCAGAGGTCCCAGACGATCAGGAAGTACCCGCTGAAGCCGAGCTTGGCGATCAGCGCGAGCTCGCGCTCGAGCTGGCTGCGCACCCGGCCGACCACGCTCCCGTAGCGCTGCTGCGCCCCGAAGAGCGTCATCTTCCGCAGGAAGGAGTCCTGCGACTCGCCCGCCGGCACGGGGTGGTCCGGGAAGCGGTAGCCCAGGTTCGAGAGCGTGAACTCGATCCGCCCGGCGAGCAGGCCCGTGTTCATGACGGCCTCGGGCAGGTCGCGGAAGAGTTCGGCCATCTCACGCTGCCCCTTCATGTGGCGCTCGCGGTTGAAGGAGAGGAGCCGCCCGGCGCCGTCGAGCGTCGTGTGGTGGCGCAGGCAGGTGAAGGCGTCGACCACGCCCCCGTCGGCGGGCGTCGCATGGAGGACGCCGTTTGTGGCAAGAAGCGGAAGGCCCTGGGCGCGGGCCCAGTCCACCAGGAAGCGGTTCCCGCGCTCCTCGCCCGGGACCCGGTGGCGCTGGATCTCCACGTGGAGGTTCTCCCGGCCGAAGATCGCGAGGAGCCGCGACCCCGCCTCCGCGGCGGCGCCAGGGCCGCCCGCAAGCCAGGCGCGCCGGACGGGACCCTCCTCGTCGCCCGTGAGCGCCGCGAGCCCCTCGTGCGCCTCGGCCAGCTCGGACCAGGCGACGCGCCCCTCTCCCTTCTCCGCCCTCAGGTGGGCCGTCGTCAAAAGGCCGCACAGGCCCCGATAGCCCGCGCGCGTCGCAACCAGGACCGGCACCACGCTCCCGTCCTCCATCGTGAGCTCCGACCCGACGAGCGCCCGCACGCCGGCCTCCTTGCCCGACATGTGGAGCCTCACGGCGCCGTACACCCCGTCGCGGTCGCAGAGCGCAAGGGCGGGCATCTCCAGGCGGGAGGCCTCGGCCACCAGGGACTCGGGCAGGGAGCCCGCGCGCAGGAACGAGAACGCGCTGCGCGCATGGAGTTCGACGTACGACATGCCTTGGGGCTCCCTGGCCGCGCCCTAGTCCAGCATCCCCTCGACCCGCCAGGAGCCCTCCGAGCAGGCGATCTGGTAGACGCCGCCCTCCGCCAATTCGACGTGCCAGGTCTCGAGGGCCCACGCCCCGGGCTTCCACCACTCGCCCTGCGCGCGCCACGGCCCGAGCGCCGCGCTCACCCGGCCGCCGAGGCGGCCCCCCTCGAGCCGCGCCGGGGCGCCCGCCTCGCAGGCGACGGAGACGGGCCAGGGCGGCCGGAACCGGCGCAGCGTGGGCCCGTAGGGGGGATGGACCGGCGCCGCATGGGGGGGCTCGACCGACTCCGCCGGCCGCTCCATCAGGAAGGCGTCAGGCCGGTGCGTGTCGAGCGGCACGGGGGTTCCGACCCGGTCGTCGCCGACGATCGCCGCGACGCGCGCAAGGTTCTCCCAGAAGGAGGCGGGGTCCCTGAGCCCCGTGTCAAAGAGCCCCTCCTGCTTCTGCGGGGGCCGGGCCGGCGCAGCCACAAGCCGCACGCCCGCCACCCGCGCCTTGGTCCGCACCGTCGCCAGGTGGCCCCCGAGGATGCGCAGCCACCCCTCCACGTCGGCTCCAGGCTCCGGCAGCCGGAATTCCCTGCGGTGGTCCGTCTCGTCCTCGAGGAGGAGGGTGAGCGAGAGCTTCTCCGCGACAAAGCCCGAGCCCCGGAGCTCGAGGGCGATCCGCTCGGCGAAGCGCCGCATCTTGAAGAGGAGCGGCTCGGTCGACTCGACCGGGGGATCGTAGCCCCACTCCGCAGCGAAGCTCCGGGCGGGCTCCACCAGGCGCAGGACGCGGGTCGACTCGCCGGAGGCGCGCTCCCAAAGGAGCGCCCCCTCCGAGCCCATCCGCCTCCCAACCTCCGCCTTGGGGAGCGCGGTCAGGCCCCCCAGGGTCGTTATGCCCCACCCCTTGAGGATAGCCTCCTGCTCGGCCGTCGGCGCGGCGAAGGAGAGCGGCAGGGGTGCCAGGAACCCGGCTGGGTCCGACACGACGAGGACGGGCTCCGCGCACCGCGCAGCATAGGCGGCCAGGAGCGGCGTCGCTCCGGCGCCGATCCTCGGGGGGAGCCCCGAGGCGGCGAGCTCCGCGGCGCGCAGGCGCATGAGCGCCTCCGTGCGCACGGGATCCGCGCCCCGAAGGTCCACCGTGCAGCAGCCCGACCCGGTCGACTCGACGCGCGGCGCAAGCGTGAACGCGGCGGCGATGAGGAGCCTGTGGGCCTCGACCTCCGCCCCGGGGTCGCGCTGCCGGAGCGTGATCCCCGGGCACCGCGACATCGCAAGCGTCGCCGCAAGCCCCGGGGCGACCCCGCGCGCCTCGTCCGAGGCCTCGCTCACCCGGGCCTTCCGGCCCTCGCCGGACACCAGCGCGAACGCGCGCCCCACAAGGGAAGGGTCGCTCCTCCTGAGGGCGTGCAGCGCAAAGTCGGGAACGGAGAGGACGGCGTAGTTCATCCCACCATTTCCTTGGCGACAGGGACAGCGCCGCGCTCGGCGCGGACCGAGAGCCGCCCGGCCACGTCCTCCCGCGTTGCCTCGGCATCAGCCAGCGAGAGGGGGCCTCCCAGGATGAGCCGCCACGGGACGGCAGGCACCAGGAGCAACTCCGTCTGCACAAGGACCGCGACGGAGCTCGCCTCGGCCGCGCGCTGGAGGCGGTACCAGGTGGAGGCCGGGGTCCTGCGGAGCAGGCGCTCGGCGCAGCCCCGCAGGTCGACGACCACCACGGCGTAGTTGCCGTCGCGGACCAGGATATCGGCGGCGGCAAAGGCCTCCCCCGGCTCCCGGCAGCGCACCCACACGAGGTGGCGCAGCATCTCCCCGGGCACGGCCCCGGGTGCAAAGCCGTCGGACCCGTCCACCAAGGCCATCCGCTGGCGTGCCGCCTGGGTGGCCGCGAGCAGCCTCGCGATCACGGTCTGCCCTCCCCCGCTCGCGGCCGGGGAGATAAGCTCCGTCAGGCGGCCGGCGGGCAGCCCGCCGCCCAGGGCGTCATCGATCGGGCCTACCGAGACCGGCACGCCGCCGCACGGCTTCCGGGCCTTTTCCGGAAAGCGGGCGGAGAGAAGCGACCGCAGCGCGGAGACGGTTTGAGGGGAGCGGGACACCTGCGCTCATCACGATCTATTCAGGAGGCGGCGCCCCGGCGGATCAGGCCCACCAGCACGCCCTGCGACTCCAGCTGCCGCTCGGGCACGATGTCGCGGTAGCGCTTGTTCGCCGCCCGGAGGACCGGTCGGCCGCGCAGGTGGATGAGCCGCTTCAGGGTCGTCGTGGTCTCGTCCACCAGGGCCGCGATGATGTCCCCCTCGCGTGGCTCACGCCGCTCTAGGATGACCAAGTCGCCGTCCATGATGTGGGCGTCCACCATCGAGTCCCCGTGGACGTGGAGCGCCCAGACCCGGTGGGGCCCCGTGCGGCGGACGCCGAAGATCGTGGGGTCTATGGCCAGGGTCTCCTCGGGGGTCTGCTCCTGCATCGCGGGAAGCCCCGCCGGTATGGAGCCAAAGACGGATATCTCGAAGAGCTGAGCCTGGACGGCGGAGGCCTTGAGCCCCCAGGTGCGCCCCGCCAGCTGCTCGATCTGCCCCTTGTTGGCGAGGGCCCTCAGGTGCCCGATCACGGTCGTCTGGCTGCTGAACCGGAACTTGCGCTGGATCTCGCGCGAGGAGGGCGGTACGCCGTTCTCCCGCTGGAACTGCCGGATGAAGTCGAGTATCTGTTCCTGTCTTTCGGTCATCATGATATTCAGGGATCGGAGCACACCGACAGCTCGTTGCCGCTCGGCTCCGTGAAGTGGAAGCGCCGGCCGCCGGGATAGGAGAAGATCTCCTGGGTTATCTTGCCGCCGTGGTCGGTGACCCGCCGGAGGGTCTCCTCGAGCCGGGGGTGGAACAGGACCACGAGGGCGCTGCCCGCGGCCTGCGACGCGCGCTTTTCGGAGCGGGCGAAGCCCCCCGCGATCTGGCCGTCGGTGAAGGAGGTGTAGTCGGGGCCGTAGTCGGTGAACTGCCAGCCGAATGTTTTTTCGAAAAATGCCTTCGTCCTCTCGAGGTCGGAGGCATGGAACTCGACGTAGATGATCTTGTTGGCCTGGTCCATGGCGGGGCGGATGTTGAGGGTCGTACTAGGAAGGATCAGTTGAACGGGGTTCATATGAACGGTGATGTGCACCAAAATGCAAGCCTTCTTTGTGGTAAAATTGCCTCACGATGTCGCAACCCGACATCTTGTGGTGCCTAAACGGGTGCGACACCTTGTGGTGTCCGGCTTTACTGAGCAAAATTCGCCATCTTGTGGGTGGTTTTGGGCACATTGGGTTCCCATTGCCACAGTTGCCGGCGCGACCGGACAACCACTCGCGAAACGTACTTGGCTAGACTGATGTTCTCCGGGCGGTCTCTCTTATCCTGACTCCGGGACACTGTGAAATGCGAAGTATATGTCCTATCTTCCTCGGGGATAGAAGCGGGCGTCAGAGTCGCTTCCCAAGCTTCCTGGCTACCGCGAGGCCCGCTATCGTTCGCTCCTTAATAGGGGCCCTTTCGAATTCTGCCACAGCCATTAGCACCCAAGCTGAAGTTGAGCCACGGGATTGGGTCGTGACGAGTCGATCCCTCGGCTCGTACAGATCAAGGCTACATTCCGTATTTGGAATTCGCCAACCATTGCCCCAAAGTGAGTTAGGCTTCGTCCCAGCCGATCCAACTTGTAGGTCCCCACTTGACTCACGCTGCCTGCCCTGACGAATGACAACAACGAATCGAGACCAGGTCTTTGACGTGAAGCGCCGCGGGCTAAGTCTCTAAAAACCGGGGGGGCCGCCATCCCCTCTTTCGACAAAATTCGATCACTTGATCCTCTTGCGGCTCTGTTTTTCGTTCGGCCGTCGACACCCTCAAATATACTGCGACGATCCGTCCTGGGTTCTTTTTCGAATGGATATTTTACCGCTGGTGGGACTTTCGGGAGCCGCATTGACCCCACATTCTCGTCAACGACAGGATGTTTCCTGGCGGCGAGGTCTAATTGTCGCCGGGACGCATTCTGACACCAGTCATCTACCTTTGCCACGAATGCACGAGGATCGCTAGGCCGCGCGAAGGGCAGACATTGGGTCAATCTTTGATATGCGCAGTGCAGGCAGATAGCCGGCCAAGCACGCCACAACCGTGAGAACGAATACCATTCCAAGGAATGTTGTCGGATCCGTCGCCTTCACTCCAAAAAGCAGACTTTCGAGTGCCTTGGAAAGGAGCCCAGCGGCAATGGAGCCGACCACCATTCCTATACCGGCTAATCTGAGGGTCTGAGCGATGACTTGGCTTTGAAGGTTTCCGACGGTGGCGCCAAGGGCCATGCGAACCCCAAGTTCCGTCGTGCGTTGGTTCACTGAATACGAAATAACGGCGTAGATTCCCAACGCGGCGAGGATTAGCGCGAAGGAAGAGAATCCTGCAATGAGAGCCACGACAAAGCGCCTAGGCGAGACAGCCTTATCTACTAGTTCCTGGACCGTCAGGAATTCATTTGAACTCAAATCTGGAGTGATCGGATGCAGTGCTGTTCGAATTGTAGCGGCAAGCGCGGAGGCAGGAAGGGTCGTGCGGACAACCAAATAGACTGCGTCGACGTCGTCGGATTGTCGCATTGGGATATACAGCTCGCACCCCGAATCCTGCTCAATTCCACGATGGCGAACATCAGCCACAACTCCTATCACCGTTCGGCCCGGGCTGCCGCTGCCTTCGCACATCAATACCTGGCCGATCGGGTCCTGGTGGGGCCATATGGTGCGCGCAAGAGTTTCATTCACCACGACCACAGGCTCGCTCGAGCTATTGTCGTGGTCGGTGAGGGTGCGTCCGGCGACCAAGGGGACGCCCATCGCCTGAAAGTACCCGTCACTGACAATCCGGATAAAGCCTTCTGGATAATGACCCGGGGCATAGCTCTTCCCCCTAGCCGAGACCGCCCAGCTTCTGTCTCCCGCAAGCGGCAGCACATCAGTCAGGCCCGCACTGCTGACCCCTGGCAATGATCGCGTCCGGTCCAGTATCTGCACAAAAAGGTTATCGCGCTCAGCTCGGGTTGAATAGCTCGCGCTGTGGTCAACGCGCATCGCTGCGGCTCGGTCGGCGTGAAATCCGAGATTTAACTGCAACACATTAATAAAGCTCCTTGTGAGTAGCCCAGCCCCGACAAGAAGCATGCAGGCAAGGACGATCTCCGAGACCACAAGGGCGTTCCGAATCCAGGCGTGCCGTTTTGTGCCGCTCGACCCTCGACTCGAGCCCTTCAAAGATTCGTGGACGGTGTTGAACGGAACCTGAAGCGCTGGTGCTAAGCCAAAGCCCAAGCCCGTTAGGACCGCGAGTATCAGAGAAAAGATGAGGGACGCGGAGTCCACCCTTATACCTGACAAGAGAGGAATGTTGAAGGCTCCGAGTCCGGACAATACGCGCGTGCCTGCTATCGCAAGGAATATCCCCAGCAAACCACCGCAGCACGATAGGGCTAAACTTTCGGTTAACAACTGGCGGACCAAGCGACGTCGACCCGCCCCTACCGCGACCCGTACTGCCATCTCCTTTTGCCGTGCAGCTCCGCGCGCCATTTGGAGATTCGCCACATTCGCGCAGACGAGCAACATCACGATCCCTACGGCCCAAGCCAAAACGACCACCGCCCGCCGTAGGCGGCCAACTACGTGCTCGTCCAGTGCAGTCAAGAGGGGGCGGAACGTGTTTCGTTCTGGATGCTGGCTTTCGATCTGCTTTGCGAGGGCCCCAATCTCCGTCCGAGCGCCGTCGATTGTTACGCCCGGCTTTAGCCTCCCGACAACGGCCAACAAATTGCCCCAGGCATTCGTCTCCGGGGTCATTGGCATCGGGAGATAAACGTCGAAATGGTTTCCTGGTACAAATACCCCCTCGAAGTCAAAAGATCGGGGCAGCACGCCGACAATGGTTACGGGCACGTCGTTCAAGGTTACAGTTTGACCAATGACTCCTGGTGCAGCCGCAAAGTGTCGCCTCCAGAAGCCATAGCTCAGAATGACGGCGCCGGGGTTGTTCCATCTTGATCTGGCTTCTTCGTCAGTGAACGTCCGGCCCAGGAATGGGTGAACACCAAGAAAGGAAAAGAGATTCTGTGAAACCCGCAGGCTGTTCAGTCGTTCCGTCTCCCTGTTTCCCTTCAGCTTGGCATCGCCTGGACTATAAAATGAGAAATATGCGGCAAGATCGGAGAAGGATCGGTTCTGAGCGCGCAGATCCAAGTAGTGATCAGCCTGTGTGCTCCACTCTGAAAGCCCGTCGTCCGACCGATTGGCGATCCAAACGAGCTGTCTCGAATTTGCAAAAGGCAGCGGGCGGAGCAGCAGCGTGTTTACGACGCTGAAGATCGTTGCACTGGCACCCACCCCCAAACCGATGATCAGGATCGTGAATACCGCGAATCCTGCATTGTGCCGCAAGGATCGAAATGTGTAGCGCAGATCCTGAAGGAGTACGTCGACGAATGGAAGGCCTCGGACCTCGCGGTGAGTCTCATGCAACTGATCGATGCCTCCAAATTCTATCCGCGCGAGACGTTTGGCTTCCTCAGGAGAGGCACCCCGGCGAATATAT
>Ga0302196_10000740_pt1 | contig 31069 bp, 28 predicted proteins | sample II_Bog_N1_3_FD_198794 | JGI IMG/M metagenome (GOLD analysis project Ga0302196, IMG submission 198794) | Peat permafrost microbial communities from Stordalen Mire near Abisko, Sweden - II_Bog_N1_3 | ecosystem: Environmental > Terrestrial > Soil > Wetlands > Peat | place: Sweden: Abisko...
ACGACTTCGTGAACGTGCTTCATGGCGTCAACTGCACGTCTGCAGGCGTGGCCGCGGGCGAGTGCAATTACGACCCGCGAACACCGCAAAGCTCCCCTTCGGATGTGGCCTACTCGAACGCAGACCAAGAGTTGGTAGGACCGGATGGCCTCAACTACATCTGGACGTACATCCCCAACGTAAATAGCTGGATCGTCGCCAATCAAGAGCACAACGCACTCCTGTACGGACTGGTTCTCGGCTTCCTGACGTGCGTGCCGCCGGGAAGTTGCCCTTCCGCGTTCACCTCCTGCGGATCTACCTGCGTCGACCCCCTGAACGACCCCGCCAACTGCGGAACCTGCCGCAACGCGTGCGCGGGCAACTGCGTGAACGGCGAGTGCGTGGCTCCGGTCGTCCTGGCGTCGGGGCAGGGTGCACCGTCCGCCATCGCGGTGGACGCGACGAACGTCTACTGGTCCAACACGTCGGCGAGCGGCGGGGCGATCATGAAAGTTCCGCTGAACGGCGGCACCCCTACCGTGATCGTGCCCGCGGTGTCCGGCGCGTTTGGCATGTCGGTGGATTCCGCGAGTGTATACTTCACGAGCGGGTCGGCGAGCGCGGGCACCATCAGCATCGTCAAGGCGCCGTTGTCGGGAGGCGCTGCATCGACGCTCGCGACCGGGCAGAGCGCGCAGTCGCTCGCGGTCGACGCTGCGAACGTCTACTGGGCCAACGCCATGAACGGGGCCATCATGAAGGTGCCGCTTGGCGGCGGAGCTCCCGTGACGCTCGCCTCGACGCAGGGGGCCGCCGAGGCAATCTCGATCGACGGGACGAACGCCTACGTGACGGTCGCCGGGGCGCCAAACGCGTCGAATGGGCAAGTCGTGCAGGTACCGCTCGCGGGAGGCACGCTTGTCACCCTCACGGACGTCGAGGACAACCCGGAGGGCATCACGGTCGATGCGTGGAACGTCTCCTGGACGGACATCAACGCGGGGACCGTCAAGCAGGAACCGATCGGTGGAGGGGTCATAAAAACGGTCGCGACCGGACAGACGGCGCCCCTGGGAATCGCCGTCTCGCCTGCGAACCTCTCGCCAAACACCCTCTACTGGGTGAACTCCGCGACCTCGTCTGGCACCGTCTCGAGGATGAGCGCCGAGCCCCCGCGGTTCATCGCCGAGGGCCAGAATCAGCCGTGGGCCATCGCCGTCGATGCCACGAGCGTCTACTGGACGGACTCCTACGGGGGCACGATCATGAAGACCCCGCGCTGACGGCAAGAGGCGCGATGCTCGCGGATCAACCACGCTTCTTCGGATCGAGCAGCTCGGCGCGGCGCCTCTCCTCGGCGGCGTGTTGCGACTCGCTCGCGATGAGCCTCGACGCCGCCATCGTGCGCCAGTCGATGATGAGGCGCGACGGGCGCTTCGGGTCGAAGCGCACCGGCACCGTCTCCCCCTCGCGGACGTCGCTGTGTTTCGAGGAGGGCAGCTCGTAGCGGACGGAGGCCCGGAAGGGCGGAGCGCCTTCGCCTCGCACCTCGAGGACGATGTCGTCGAGGTGGAAGACGATCGTGCCCGACACAGACGACGACACCTCCATGCGCTGGAGGACCATCGCCGTGGCTTGCGCGCCGCGGTCGTAGAGCCCGAGGCGCTCCCAGAAGAACAGCCCCGCTGTCCGCTTCTTCTCGTAGAGCAGCGTGACGAAGACGATGACGGCGAGCAGCACCGCTCCGCCGACGACGAGCATGTAGAAATTGGCAGAGTCGGACACGAGGATGCCTTCGTTGACGCCGGCCGAAGGGGGCTACCCGTTTCGGGCGTCGGCCCTGCCTAGGTTAGAGCATGTAGAAGAAGCCGTCTGCCGCGCCCGTGACGGAGCCGAGATCCCGCCGGCTCCGGGCTTCCCACAGGCGCCCCCGGAGTGTGAGGACGCCAGGACGAGCGGCGGAAGACGCCCATCCCGCGCTCCCTATCATCCCGCGACCCGCTCCCGGCAGCGCTCGATCAACGCATCCAGCGTCCCCACCAAGGGCACCCCGTACCGCTGGCAAACCACCTCGACGTTCCCAAGCCGCCAGTACCCCTCGGGGCACCCGACAACCACCTTCCCGCTGCGCGCGAAGAGCCCCAGCTCCAGCAGCGTGATGGGCGCCTTGGTCTCCAGCGCGAAGTACATCGCGATGACGTCCGCTCGCTCTTGCCCTTCGAGCTCCCACTCGACCTGGCCGCGAAAGCGCGGGTCGTCCATGCGCTGCCGCCACGACGAGTCCCAGTCGTCGCGCCGCGGGTTGAGCAACGTGAGATCGTCGCAGTCCGCAAACGCGCGCCCGAAGGCCCCCTGCCATTCCGGCGCCGCTCCCATCTCGATGGACCCAGCGAGAAAGACCGTCCGGTGACCTGACGGCCACGCGAGGGGAGCGGGAGGCTTGAGCTCGGCTGCGCACATGACTCGAGTCTAGAGCGTTTCCGCGCGTCCGGCCTACGGCGTGAAGACGCTCATGACCTCTTCGACCAACTCCAGGCCGAGGTCCGCGCTCTCTTGTTCGTACCAGGCTGCTGCGTCACGCAACTCCAGCGTGATCCCTCGCAAAGGCGTGCCAGGGCCCAACCTCAACTGCCCATTAATTATCACGCTCCGCGCCAGAGATGGGTAGCTTCCTTCGATCGCCCACTTCCGATGCCATGGCGACGAGACGAGAGGCCCCTCCCCCCTCGCCGACCAGAAACCATCTTCGCGCCCCACGCGCGGCCTGAGGGAGAAAGCAGGCTGAAACCCCATGACGAACCGGCACCTCCGCGTCGATCGAGCCTCGCCCCGACAGCTGCTCGCACGAATCCTCGACGAGCCCTCGCTCGTAGCGACCGTCCAGAACCTCCCGCCGCGCACGCTCGGCAGGCTCATCAACCGCGTTGGGCTGGAGGACAGCAGCGAGATCATCTCGCTCGCGACGACGGAGCAAATCAAACAGATCTTCGACGACGATCTCTGGAAGAGCGACCGCCCGCGCAGCGATGAGGCGTTCGACGCGGATCGCTTTGCGCTCTGGCTCGAGGTGATGCTCGAGGCTGGCGAAGGGTTCGTCGCGCAGAAGCTCCTGGAGCTGCCCGAGGACATGGTGACCCTGGCCCTCCACCGTCACCTCCTCGTCCTGGACATGGACCAGCGCCGGGCCGAGATGGAAGACCGGCGTTCCGCGTCGGCTGGTGGCTGCTCCACCACGACGTGGCGCTTGCCACGTGCGATGCCCTCGCGCGCGCATTCACGGCGCGCGCCCACATGGCGACAGGCGAGCTGCGTCGCGCACACGAGAGCTCGGCGAAGTTCGTCGCGGAGAAGCGGGCGCAAGGAAAGCCTGCGCTCGCGCGCAACAGGCTCGCGGACCTCGCCATGGACGAAGTGGCGCGTGCGGTCGTCGAAGGCCTGTTGGGCGATTGTCCGCTCCTCGTTGGACCGCTCGTGAGAAGAGGTGCGGATCGGTACCAGCTCTGGTCACGCTCGGAGGTACGGTTCACGCGATTTACCCGTACGCGGCGCGCCCGGAGACCATCGTGAGCGCCGTCCCCATCGTCACCCAGGATGCCGCCTGGTGGGCAGGAACGTCGAACCCTGCAACGAGCGTGACCCGCTACACGAAGGAGACCCGAACCTACGAGCCCCAGACCACGGGCTCTGCATACATGGTCCTGCCGTCCGAGATCCTCACCGAGTCCTGGGAAGCGACCGGAGCGACCGACTGGAACCTCCAAGATGCCGCGCACGTGTCCGTCGTGGGCGCGCCTGGTCCAGGGGCTCTTCCTGCGCTGGGGACCGGGACCTGGGCGTACTTCCAGTGGGACACCTACGGCAACCTGACGAACCGGTCGATCTGGACGGGCGCGAGCCAGAACCAACCCTTCGTGCAGGACGTCTTGATCCTCACGTACGTTCCAGCCGACACGACTCTGTGGCACGTGGGCCTCCTGAAGGAGAGGCAAGCCAAGCAGTACACGTGGCCCGGAGCCATGCCTCCCTACAGCACCACGACGTACACGTACACCCCGGCCGGCTTGCCTTCCGTGACGACTTACGAGCCAACCGGAGCGCCTGACGTCAACGAAACCGTGACGAACACGTACGACGGCAACGGAAGGCTGCTGTCCACGATCGCCACGACGCCGGACGAGACTCTCCCGCGAAGCACCAGGTACGCCTACGCGGATATGTCCGGCGAAGGTGTCTATCCGAGCGAAACCTGGAATGCGGCGGGCCTCGCCACCTTCTTCTGGACCAACCCCGCCCTCGGGGTCTCCGAAGGGATGATGGACTCGAACGGCGTCCAGACGACCTACGTGCACGACGACCTGGGGCGCATCGTAGAGACGATGTTCCCCGGAGGGGACGTCGAGTCCGTCGCTCTGAGTCCGGCGCTGGAATACGACACCGTCATCGGTGTCCAGCGAAGCTCTTCGAAGGCCTCCGGTTCGCAGTCGACGGTGACGAGCGACCCGTACGAAGAGAGGTTTGGACAGGGCTCGAATGGCGGAAACCTTCACGTGTTCAACGTCGGAGGGCTTGCCCAGGTCGTCTACGACGATGGGCTGGGCACCGAGAAGACCGAGTACTTTCACACCGACCAGAACAACGGCAGCTTGAGCCTTGTGACGAACGACGGCGGTGGCATGGTCGCCTCCTACTACCACGAGCCGTTCGGGAAGCGGATCAACGTGACCGGGGCGCCGTTGACGTCGTACGCGAGCGACGTCCGGGGCATCTTCGCGGGCCACGATTACGACGACGACCTCGGGTACATCAACATGAAGGGGCGCATGTACGATCCGACGTTGCGCCGGTTCTTGACGACGGATCCGCTCGTCAGTAACCCCCTCGACGCGCAAGCGTACAATCGGTACAGCTACGTTTCGAACGACCCCGTCAATCGCGCCGATCCGAGCGGCTTCTTCTACTGTGACAACTGCGTGGGTGACGGGGTCGGCGGCGACGACTCCGGCGGCGATTCATCTTCGGACTGTTCCCGAGCGCGGGCGTTGCCTCGACGGGCCTGCCCTCTGGGACTTCGTTTGCCTTCTCCGGACAGGCTTACAACATTGCCATGTCGCTCGGAGACGCGAATGCCTACTGGACATCGGTAGCTTCGTACGGGGCGGGCTACTTCGCTGCGATGGGCGAGTCGATGTCGGACGTGGCGACGGCCCTCTACGGGGCCGGGTACTCCGCTGCGATGGGCCAGTCGATGTCGGACGTGGCGGCGGCGCTTGGAAATCAGACCGCGTCCGGTGTGGCTCCTGGAAGTCAGACCGACGCCACGTCAGAGCTGGCCCAACCCCCGTCTCAGGCCGCGGCCGACGATGGGGCATCCTCGGTCGGACCGGCGGCCGTTGCCGCAGCTCCCGGCTCCCCGGCTCCCTACGCGTCAATGTCGGCAACCGCCGTCGTCATCGACGAGATGACGTCGAGCTTCGATATCAGGGACGGGGGTAATGCCGCGCTCACGCAGTCCGTGGTAACGCAGTACATGCAGTTCATGCTCGCGCAGTCCATCGCGAATACGATAACGCAGCTCTTCCAGTCCATATTCTCCACGCGGTGAGGCTCGGTCACCCACCCCCGATCCCGCCGCTACCCCGTCATGAGCGTCCTGCGCCACGCGCCCGGCGCGACGCCGGCCCACTGGCGGAACGCGTGGCTGAACGAGGCCTCGGACGCGTAGCCCGTCAGGTGCGAGGCCTTCGCGAGCGTCGCGCCCTCGCGCAGCAGTGTCGCCGCCTTCTGCATGCGCAGGCGCGTCAGGTAGCCGAGCGGTGGCTCGCCGACGAGCTGAGTGAAGCGGGCCGCGAAGACCGAGCGCGAGAGGCCGACCTCCTTGGCGAGCGAGGCCACGGTCCACGGCGCCTCGGCGCGATGGTGCATCGCGCCGAGCGCCGCTGCGGTGCTCGGGTCGCGGAGGGCGCCGAGAAAGCCGCCGCCGTCGTCGGGGACGCGCGCAAGATACGCGCGGAGGATCTGGATGAAGATGACGTCCGCCATCCGGAGCAGGACGATCTCGGAGCCCGGCCGGTCCGTCTCTATCTCGCGGGTGATGAACTGGATGTTCTCGGCGAACGACGGCACCCCCTGCTCCGCGTCGGGCGTCATCCGGATGACCGGCGGTAGCACCGCGAGGATCTGCCGCGCGAGCGGATCGTCGAGCACGAAGCAGGCGGTGACGAAGCTCGTCTCCGGGCCCCTCGCGCCGAGCTCGAGCTGCATGACGGCGCTGCGCGAGTTGCACCGCGCGACTTCATCGAAGCGCACGGGGGCGCTGCGTGGATGGTCGCGCAGCACGTGCGCGTGGCCGAGCGGCAGGACCGCGAGATCGCCGCCGGAGAGCGCGACGTCTGGTTCGTCCGCCCTGTCTACGCTGAGCCAAGCGCTACCGCGCACCATGTAGTGGAAGCGGACGCAGCTCTTCCCTCCCGACAACGCCACGCCCCACGGCGCGCGCCCCACCGTCAGCGCCCAGCGGGTCTGCTGCAGTCGAACCGGGGCGAGAACCGCGCTCAAAGCATCCATCATCAAGCAGCAGCGTAGCGTGCCCGAGCCCAGGTCTCCAGGCAGCGCGGACGATCTCGCTACTTTCCCGGACGACTGCGGATGGTTCATGCGGATCTCTAGCCGTACGTAGGACGCATCGTTCTTCGTCGAAGGGAAATCTCATGTCCAACAAGCTCGACTTCTCCAGGGAACTCATCGACCGTCGTGCGCTCGTCACGGGAGGCACGCGCGGCATGGGCGCGGCGATTGCGCAGCGTCTTCTCGACGCTGGCGCGAAGGTCGTGGTGACGGGGCGCTCGCGTGGCGAGGCCACTCCGGCGGGAGCGACCTTCATCGCCGGCGACGTCGGCTCCGTGGAGGGAGTCAAGGCGATCGCCGCCGGAGCGCTCGGCGCCCTCGGCGGTCTGGACATCCTCGTCAACAACGCGGGCGGTGGGCAGCCGTTCCCGGGAGGCATCGCGTCAATCCCGGACGAGGCATGGCAGGCATCCTTCGAGCTCAACCTGTTCGCCGCGGTCCGCCTGACGAACGCGGTGTTGCCGGTGCTCTGCGAGTCGAAGGTCGGCGCGATCGTGAACATCTCGTCGAACGCGGCGAGGATGCCCTTCGGTCCGTTCGCGCACTACTGCGCCGCGAAGGCGGCGCTCGGCATGTATTCGCGCGCGCTCGCGCTCGATCTCGGGCCGAAGGGCATCCGCGTGAACGTCGTGTCGCCGGGGCCGGTGATCACGCCGGGCGGCGACGAGGCGCGGAAGGCGTTCAGCGACGCGACGGGCGCTCCGGCCGACGTATTCGCCCAGTCCGTGCCGCTCGGTCGCCTCGGGTCCCCGGACGACGTGGCGGAGGTCGTCGCGTTGCTCGCGTCGGATCGCGGGAAGTGGATGACGGGCGCGAACATCCTCGTCGACGGCGGAATGACGGCGCGCTGAAGGTTGGGGCGTGAGCACGCCGTGGTCGAGTCCAGTTGATCGAGGAGGATCGGGTTGCCCACGGCGAGGTTCGGGACGCTGGCCAGGCTGATGGTCGTCGTTCCGGGCGCGTAGCTCGCGGCCGTCCAGCCCGCGACGTTGGTCGGGCCTCCGGCCCAGTTGATGTCGGAGCTCGCAAAGCAGATCGTCGCGCTGGCACCCTGGCACGAGTCCGCGCCGCTGAAGACCAGGGACGTCGAGCTCGCCCCCATGCCGCGCACCTCGACGCTGTTGTGGCCTTCGACGACGATGCCCGAGCTCAGGTAGAAGGTCCCCGCGCCGAGCTGCACGTAGGTGTTGGGCGCGCAGGCGGCGATGGCGTTGTTGATCGTCGACGGAGAGGCCGGCGATCCGCTCGAGCCATACGGCGCGATCGTCGAGCCGCACTGCGTCCAGGAGCCGGAGGGGATGCCACCGGGCACGCCGGCGCCCGACCATTCGATGGCGCGTGACGGGGCCAGGATGCCCGCCCATGAGCCCGATCCCGACGCATCCGGTCCGCCCGGCGCGTCCACGCCGCCACCGTCGCCCCCGGACGTGGCCCCGTCAGCCCCGGGGCCCGAGTCCCCGGAAACGACGGGCCCGCTGTCGGAGCCCGGGGGCGTTCCGCCGTCACCCGAGGGGTGCGCGGATCCGTGGCAGGCGAGCAGCGCGACGAGTAGCGGGAGGAGGGTATACGGGAAGGGAGGCTTGGCCATGCGCGGGCTTCAGCATGGCCCGTCACGCGGCCGTTGCCGAGAACCTTCGTGCGGCGGGCGTTGCGTTCGAAGCTCCGGACGCCGAGCATCACGGGGGGAAACAGCTTGTGTCCGCGGCGCCCGGCGCGCACGTCGTCGCGACCACGAGCGACGCCGACTCCGTGAGCGAGCCAGTCGTGGCAACGACGTGCACGGTGACGGAGCATGCCTTGGGCACGATCGTCACGATGTCGCCGCTCTTCGCGTCACCGGTCTCGATCTGCGCCACGTCGCACAGGTCGTCGTCGCAGGTGATCGATGTCAGCTGGAAGGCCAGGGGTATCCCCGGGCCCGAGCACGAAGAGCCTGCCCACGTGTCCGTGCACGTCCCCGGGCCGGTCTGGGTCATCGAGACGGTGAAGGGCGCGGGTTGGCCCATCGGATAGACCACCCAGTTCCCGCAGGCATCGAGCGGCTGCTCGAGGCCGAGTGACGCGGCGAAGGTCGAGTTGTTCGGGTCTGGGGTCGGCGCGGGCCCGAGGTCGCCACACCCACTCGTCAGTGAAAGGAGAAGGAGCGCGGGGAGAATGAAACGGCATCGTGTGGTCATGGTCACCTCCAGAGCACCGTTCGTGCCGGCGCGATTTCCGCCTGAAATTCCCGGATGGTGCGGCCGGTTGTGCAGGAGGCTGCACAGGGTGTGCAGCGCGGTGCCGACGCGGGGCGGCGCATCACTGGGCGATGCCTCCGCCGTTCGGAGAGCCCGCGCAGACCACCTGGGACGCGGAGCTCTCGGCCGCCGGCGCGAAGCAGGACGTCGACGGCATCGTGACCGTGCAGGTGACCTGCTTCAGGACCGTGTCCGTGCAGATCGAGCCCTCGTAGGCATCGCACTCGGTCCAGAAGTCGGACAGCGTGTTGGTGGGCGAGCAGTCGTCCGGAAAAGGGAGGGCGAAGTAGTGTCCCGTCGTCGTCCCCACGAAGAAGAACGTCCCCGCGGCGAGCGCGTCGAGCGCGCAGCGAACGGCCGGGTCGCTGGCGGGGTAGGAGCCGTCGGCCGCCGGCGTGAAGGTTCCGCAGTTCGTGGCCCCGTTTCCCGCGACCGACTCGGCCTGGCCCAGGGCCGTGATCATGTTGGCGTCGCAGCTCGGCGCGGAGCTGCCGCCGCCGCACGCCGCGGAGAGCAGCGAGAGAGCTGCCGTCAGTGCTGCCCACTTCAGCGGCTTCGGGAACAGCGACGTGAGGGTTCGGGACACGGGGACCGAGAGGCTGGAGCTCGCTTTCATGGCCCAGACGAATTGCAACGGGCAGGCCACGCGCCGCGCGACACGGAAATGCGGGCACTTCGGGGCGTCTGCCTGGGGCGGAGTGCAGGCGGCTGCACACCGCGGTGTGCAGCCGCCCGTCGGCGCACCGTGTCCCCTGACCGCCCTACGGGCGCGGATCCCCCGCCCCGCCCGGCGTCGGCACGGGCGCGAGCAGCGGGCTCGCGGTCGCGTCGTCCACCGCATACAGGGCACGGTGCCCACGCCCGGGGCCCGTCTGACCGTCGATGACGACCCTCGGGAAGACCATGTACGCCTGCCTAGGGGCGACGACCGCGCTGCGTACGTTGCCTGGCAGCCAGTAGAGCAGCCCGAGCGGGGTGACAGCGGCGTCGGGGTTGTCGGCCCGAACGCGTGCGTCGAGCTCCGATTCCGGGACCGTGCGATCGAGGAGGTGACCCTGGCCCGTCGGTGCGGCCAGGCCGCTGGAATCAGGGCTCGCAGCGACGACCGCGCCCGCGACACGGATCGATGCGATCTTCCCCGAGCGGTGGACGGATACGCGCACGCCCGCCTCGCCAATCGGCACTCCATTGATCGTGCGTGGAGCGAAGAAGACGTACTCCTTGACGCGCTCCGTCTGCATTCCCTGCGAGTTGCCCTGTCCTTGCATCACGCGGGAGCGATGCGCTCCGGCAACATCGAGCGTCGCGCTGTCGACGATCCGGGCGCTCTCGAGGCCTGCCAGCGCGCGGTTGAACTCCGTCGCGGCGGCGTCGACCCCCACGTCCGTTTCCGTCGCCACGTCGTGAGCAACCTCCTCGTCGATCGCCCACACCGAATCGACCCGCTGGTGGTGGCCGATGGTGATCCTGGACAGGTCGACGAGGCGCGCGCTGGCGGCGTGCGGCGAGCGCGTAAGCGCGCGCTCGAGCCCGACGACCGACGATGGCGCGATCACGCTGTGCGTGAGCACACCGGCAACGCTACCCGCAAGCGCCGCGGCCTCCGCCGCCGATCGCTCGGGGAGCGTGATCTCGAAGGCTCCGAGCGTCGTTGCCGCCGTCCCGGGCGGCGGCGGGCTCACGAGCGTCCTGGAGGGCGCGAGCTCGGAAGGACCGGACTCGCAACCCGGTGCGACGGCGGCGAGAGCCGCGAGGGTACCCACGATGGCCAGGCTACGACGGAGGTGGGGACTCATCTTTGCGGCGCTCCTCATGTCTCGTACTCGTAGCAATACCAGTAAGAAATAAGCCCCTCACCGCACGACGGGCCCGCACCCCGCGGGTTCGTATACTGCTGATCTCCGAGGCTCGCGGCGTAGTGGATGATCCAGCAGTTGTTCTCGCTGTAGTTGTCGTACGTCACGACGATGGGCTCGCGCCCGCTTCCGCTCATGTCGTTGAGCCAGGCGTCACGGTTGGTGCTGCCTGCCGTGTCGTTGAAGAACTCCGAGGGCTCGTCGTCGTCGATCCCGATGCTGTTGACCCACCCGAACTGCTGGCGCAGCCACTCGTAGTTGCCTTCCGTCGGTAAGGACGTCGGGCTCAGTACCTCGCACCCCAGCCACATGGCGGCCGCCGCCTGCGCGCCGCTCATCTGGCCAAGACGGATGTTTGCCTTGAAGTCACGCGTGCACACGTTGTCGTGCGGGTAGCCCCATGCGACGAGCCCTGGCAGCGCGTGGCCGGCGAACACTGCGAGCACGTGCTCGTCGGCGAATGCTCCGTCATCGCCGAACGGCCCGTAGCTCGTCGAGGAGCATGCCTCGGTGAAGTCCTGGGGCCACGAGTTTTGATCGGTAAAGCGGCTGCCTACCCAGCCCGAGTTCACCATCGTGGTCTGAAGCGATGCCGTGACCGTGTTGAGGTCCGGGTTGTTCACGCAAGGCGGGTGGTTGGTGTACGAGGTATTTTCATCGATATAGAAGCTCTGCGCGTGAGCAGACCCGCTCCATAGCGCGCACCCCGCTGCCAAGGCGGCAGGTACGGCCCAAGTGGCGAAAGAGCTCCCGGTCGACCTCAAATTTCGCATGTATCCTCCAATCAAAAGTGACTCGACAGCCACGATGGATCGTTCAGGTGAATTCGCGCTAGCTGCCGGCGGGAAGCTGCGGGAACCAGAGCGCCTCAACATAGTCGTGGCTGTCGCGCACTTCGGCAATTCCCCCAAACGGAGGATGACCGCGCGAATTCTTTGGCGATCGTCGTCACGCAGTCCGACGAGGGGACTCCAATGCCGGCGTGCGCGTCATTTCCCGAGGCGCATGATGTTCCCGGCCTGGTCGCTCCAGTAGACCGACAGAGCATCGACCGCGATGGCGACGGGGTTCGTGTCCCGGGCGATAATGGTGGCCGTCCCGCCGGTATTGGGCGCCCTCATGATCGTGCCGACCGTCGCGTTGTCGGCCCAGTAGACGTAGGTGTCATCGAACGCGAGCCCGAGGGCGTAGGGTGCGCAGGACTCTGGCACCGGGGCGCGGGACTCCGCGGGCGGAGTCGAGCCGAAGGACGCGACGGGCTCGACGTCCACTGCCACCGGTGACTCCGGGGGTGACGCAGCATGCTCGGCGGACATCTTGACGTTCCACCCGTCGAACGCGGCGTTCAGCGCGTGCTGGTCTTGCGCCGAGCAGGTGTGTGCCTCGCCGCTCGCCGCCTGCGCCACGGACTGCCAGTGCGACAACATCATCGCCTCGGCGCTCGCCTGCACGGAGGACGGTCTGTCGATCATCGAGTGCTTCCAGGCTGCCTTCGATTCGGCGGGGGACCCGGCGGAAAACAGCGCCGCGGCGTGCCTCATGCAACAGGCCTACCTGGCGTGCGACTGCGCGGCCGTCGTAGCAACGGACGCGGCTGCCGCGAGCGATTCAGACGCCTCAACGCCCGGAGGTTCGAGCAGCTCCTTCGGCAATGGCGAATGCGAAGCCACATCGACCGAGACGTCCGACAACATCGATTACATCGCGAGCTGCTCTTGTCCCGAAGCCGCATGCGTGTGCTTCGGGCCGACGACGCACGTGGTGAAATACGAGGGTTGCCCCTTGTGCCCGACGCTGAGTGCCGAGGTCCAGAACGTCTTCGCACTTTGCGGTTTCCCGCCATGACCCTGACGCTGCCGCCGTCTCGCCGCCGCCGACGTCAGGGGCCCCCACACCCGATGACCACGCGTTGCACGTGACGAGTTCGATCGCATCAAAGCGATCTTGCACAACTGCGCGCGATCCGGCCCAGCCGCGCAGAACCGCGACGGTCGTCCTGGGTTCCGAGGTCACCTGCGCGGGCTTGTTGCCTGGGTCGCGGTATCAGACAAGCTGCGGGGCGAGAGGTTGAAAAAGATGCTTGGCGCGATCTGCTGGACATAGGTTGCTCGACGGCGTCGTCTACCGGTAGGCGGCGTCACCGCGCTCCGGCGCGAGAACGGCCACCCGCCTCCGCCTGCTGAGCTGAGCCGCTACGGAGGCCGTCGAGCACCACCCCGATGACACGATCGCGTAGCGCTCTGTCCTGGCGGGCAAACTGCGCGGCGCGCGCGGCGCCGATGACGACGGCGACCAGCTCTCTGATCCCCACGTCTCTGCGCGCGGCACCCACAGCCTGCGCTCTCGACAGCAGCTCGCCGACGGTCTCCCACAACCGGCTCAGCGAAGGGTACGCGCGGACGTCGACCCCGGCACCTGACAGCGCATCGATGACCGCCTTCTTCGCTGCCGTACTCTCGACGAGGTGGTGAAGCGCCGAAAATAGCGCCCCACCGGGGTCCTTGGTGTCGAGGCACCGCCTGGCGGCTGCGTCGAGCCGCAGAGCCATGCGCTCGAGGACCGCCTCCAAGAGCTTCTCCTTGGTCGGGAAGTGCCGAAACACCGTGCCAGCGCCTACACCCGCGCGCCTTGCGATGACCTCGGTAGAGGCATCCGTTCCTTCGTCGCCGAACACCTTCTCGGCGGCCTCGAGCACGAGGTCTCGGTTGCGAACAGCGTCGCTGCGAAGTGGCGGAGCAGGTGGTCGGCGCATGCTTGACAAACGGAGTGGAGACTCCATATAGGAGGAAAGGAACCGGAGTGGTGACTCCGATTCTACCTGAAAGGACGGCTGACGCCATGGGAGCTCCTGCCGACACACTCGACCGCGCTACCCAGTGCCTGCTCGCCGTCGGCGCGACCGCACGCGCCGCCGGCGCCGGGAGGCCATCATGACGACGTGCGCGGCTCCGGCATGGTTCACGGCGGCGCTCGAGTCTCTGCGCGCGGGCGATATCGGGGCGTACCTGGAGATGTACGACGACGACGCGGTCCACGAGTTCCCCTTCGCCCCGGAAGGACGGCCAAGGCGGCTGGAGGGCAAGTCCGCGATCAGCGACTACATGAAGCAACTCCCCGCGATGGGTAAGTTCGACTCCTTCGATGTGCAGGTTCGCGAGGCAGGCGACGAGCTGATCGTCGAGGCCACCAGCCACGGCACACGGCCCGGGGGCGAGCCGTTTCACCGTCAGTACGTCTGGTTCATCACGCACCGGAACGGTCGCGTCTCGCGCTTCCGGGACTACATGAACCCCCAGCGCTTTCCTCCGGCCTGAGGACGACCAGGTACACCTATCCATCACCGTCTGCGCTTTCCGACCGCTCGCTCGATCAGAAGGAGTCCGCCATACAGCACTCCCCAGGTTCCAATGTCGAGAGCCGGAATCATCCGCATCCAGCCCTTCGATGGCATCGGAAGACTGGTGCAGGCGAGTGAGGCAGAGATCGGCGACACGAGAGGTACGGTGGAGTAGTGCCGGTCGACGTCTAGTGAGGACCGGCACCGGTCAGCGGAATCTGCCCCTTGATCGGCGTCCCGCACCGGTAGCACCCCTTGTTGGCGGATACCTCGACCACCGCGCCCGTGATGTCCGGGAGGTTCAGGGCGCCCGGGAACGTTGCATCGATCTGGCGGCTCTCACCGGGGTGCAGGCGGTTATCCGACTCCGGGCTCTGGTACCCGTTGGCGCGGAGGACCTTGCCGTCCGGCAACCTGACGGTGAAGTCCCCGCGAGTGACGTGCAGACTGTCGGCTGTGAGATTCGTGTACAGCGCCTTGAACCCGATGCCGCCGTTCCAAACAACGGCTTCGATCGGCTGCACCCGCACCGCCCCCTCGAACGTCGCCACACGGGGCGCGGCCATGACGACCCGTCGCACACAACCCGAGAGCGACATGACGCCGAGAACCAGGGAAAGTAGCAGGACGACGCGCTTCATGGCTCCAATCTCCAGCCACTCGTCGGCCCCCGCAAGTATTCGGCGAACGCTGGGAGGTACAGGCGTTGCTGCGGCAAGCGCCAACATCGTGAGCCCTCCACGGTCTGCGCCTTCCGACCGCACGCTTGGCAGGGGGATGCAAAATTTCGAGTTGCGAACGCGTGCGTGCGAAAGGCCTGACATGCCCGATCTCAGCGTGAGCGGCCTTGAGGGGTCGACCGCGACGCCGTCCCCCTCAAGGTAGAGATGGAGCGCTTCCCCAGGAATATCGGCGCCCCTGGCTCGTATATCCGGCTGGATGGTTTACCGGGGCGACCTCGAGACCCTGATCGCACGGCGGGCCGCGGTCACCCGCGAGCTCGACACCGTGCGCAGGAAAGGTCGCGACCTCGCGGACTTGCAACAGGCCCACGAGCAGGAGCTGTCGGCCCTGGATGCCGCCATCGCGGCGCGCCGCAAGCGCGACCTCCCGATGCTCGACGCGCTGCAGCTGGCCACGCCGTGCAACGTGAGCTGGGATTCGATGGACGGGGACGAGCGCGTACGGTTCTGCGACCAGTGCTCCAAGAGCGTCTACAACCTGTTCTTCTTCTCGCGGGCCGAAGCGGAGGCGCTCCTCCGGACGAAGGGAGAGCTGTGCGTGCGCATGTTTCGGCGCGCCGACGGGACCGTCATCACGGGGGACTGCCCCGCTCCGCCGCGCAAGAAGCGGTCGCGCAAGCTCCTGGTGCTCGGTGCGGCGGCCACGGCCGCCGCGGTCGCGGTCGCGGCGACCGGCTCGGCGCCCTCCGTGAGAGCGGCCCCGCTGGGCGAGCTCGTCCTCGACCGCGAGCAGTTCATGGGCGCGGAGTTGCGTACGGAGGGCACGCTCGTGCCGGGAACGCTGGTCGAGATGAAGCGGCCCCGGGAGTACGGGTTCACCTTGGCGAGCAAGGGCGCGGAGCTCTCCGTTCGTTACGACGGTGTCCTGCCCGACACCTTTCGTGAAATACCCGGGCGCGACCTCCCCGTGGCAGTCGAAGGCGTGCTCCGGGAGGACGCCTCCTTCGAGGCGACATCTGTGTTCGCGCGCGTGGCGTCGGGGGCGCGCTACGAGCCGCACCAGGGCCACGAGCCGGCCGGAGCACACCTTCGACCCGGTTCCGAGTGAGCCGCCGGCCGCTGCGAAATCCCGCAGACAGGTGGGCCGCTGCGTCGTAGCGTGCCCTCCACCATGGCTCGTATCTCGACTCCGCTCTCGGCTCGGCTCGGCCTCCGCTACCCCATCGTCTGCGCGCCCATGTTCATCCTCTCGAACAAGGAGATGCTCGTCGCCGCGGCCGAGGCGGGCATCCTGGGCGCGATGCCCTCGCTCAACCTTCGCACGCACGAGGAGTTCCGCGATTCGCTCGCCTGGGTGCGCTCCAAGACGGAGTTGCCCTTTGCCATCAACCTCACGATCAAGCTCACCGACCCCGAGCGCCTCGAGCGCGATTTCCAGGCCTGCCTCGACCTGCGCGTCCCCGTCATCATCACGAGCTACGGTGACCCGAGCCAGCTCGCCCGCCGCGCGCACGAGCACGGGGCCGTCGTGTTCCACGACGTCATCCACCTCAAGCACGCCCGCAAGGCGCAGGAGTCGGGCGCGGACGCCATCATCGGCGTCGCCGCGGGGGCCGGCGGCCACGCGGGGACGACCAGTCCCTTCGTGCTGTATCCGTACCTGCGGGCGAACCTGCGTGTGCCCGTCGTCGCCGCCGGCTGCATCGCGACCGGGCGCCAGATCGCCGCGTCGCTCACGCTGGGCGCCGAGCTCGTCTACATGGGGACGCGCTTCATCGCGTCGACCGAGTGCGGCGCGTCGACCGAGTACAAGGAGCGGGTCATCAACGGCACCCCGGAGGACATCGTCTACACCGACAGCGTGAGCGGCGTGCACGCCAACTTCCTGCGCGACACGGTGCCCGGCATCGCCCCCGCGGACCGCGCGCAGGCCCAGGCCCAGGTGCAGTCGGGGGAGCTCAAGAAGTGGAAGGACATCTGGAGCGCTGGCCAGGGGATCGCGCTCGCCCACGACGTGAAGCCGATGGGCGCCATCGTCGAGGACCTCGTGCGCGAGTACGCCGACGCGCTCGGGGCGACCCCGCGCCTGGAGGCGTAGAGAACGTACGGGGCCGCCGGGCGGAACCTCGAGTCACCCACCTTGATGACAGGGCGCGGTTGACACCCCGGGATCGAGGTCCATTCACACACGCGCCCAGCCGGTGGAGCAGGACGACGCGGGAAGTACTCCCTGACGCGCACGGCCCGGTCGGCAGCAGCGTTGCCGTCACCGGTGGGCTGGAGGCCGCAGTCCGTCCATGAGGAGGTTCAACAGGCGACCGGCAAGAGCTGCTCGCTGGGGCTTGGGGGCCGCCGTGAAGATGCCGATGAGGCTCGCGGCGATGTCCTCGGCGGTGACGTCTCGGCGGAGGTCCTTCACCGCGCGGCCGGCGTCGAGGATCGTGGTGATGGCCGCGAGCAGCTCCATTCGGGTCTGGCCGTGGGCGATCTCGCCTGAATCGATCATCGCCAGCAGCGTGTCGAGCATGCCGTTCTTGGTCGCGATCCAGTCGCCGAACAGGTCCATCCAGCGCCGCATCGCCACGGCCGGCGGCACTTGGTCGAGCAGCTCGCGGGCGCCCGTCGTCAGCCGCACGACCTGGCTCTGGTAGACCGCATCCACCAGCGACTCCTTGGTGGGGAAGTGCCGGTAGAGCGTGGCGATGCCGACCCCGGCCTCGCGGGCGATCGCACGCATCGACGGCTCGGTGTCCGCCGACGCGAACACGCGAGTCGCCACCGCGAGCAGCTGATCGCGGTTACGGGTGGCGTCCGCCCGTGGCGCGCGAAGCTCCGCCTCGGTCGAAACGGATCGCGCTCCGTTTGTGTTGCTGCCGGCCATGCAAACGGAGCATAGTCCGTTTCAGTGTTCCTTCGTCACCGAGGAGACAGAGAACATGCAGAAGCGGGGCGATGAGCTGTCGACGAAAGGGTGCCGGGCGGTCCATCTCCATTCCTTCGGTGGCACCGAAGTGATGGACATCCTTGAGGTCCCAGCTCCGCAGGCCGGACCGGGACAGATCCGTGTTCGGGTCACCGCGGCCGGGCTGAACCCGATGGACTGGTTCATGCTCACGGATGCGGCCACCGCCGGACGGTTCGGCTTGAGCCTGCCGGCCGGGTTCGGGACCGACTACGCGGGGGCAGTCGACCAGGTCGGTGACGGGGTGACCGGGTTCGCACCGGGCGACCGGGTGTTCGGCGGCGCCCTGTCCCGCGCCGTCGCCGACTTCGTCGTCGTCGACGCGGCGGGGGGCGTCGCGGCGAACGAGGCCCATCACACCCCCGACGGCGTCGACGACCGCACCGCCGCCACCCTCACCATCGCCGGACGCACGGCATCCGCTGCCCTGGTCGTGGTCGACCTTGGGCCGGACGACACCGTGCTGATCGGCGGCGCGGCAGGCGGAGTCGGGGTGTTCGTCGTCCAGCTGGCCCGGATCGCAGGGGCGCGTGTGATCGGTACGGGATCGGCGAGCTCGGTCGATTTCCTGCGCGATCTCGGCGCCGAGCCGGTCGCCTATGGCGACGGCCTCGCGGACCGGGTCCGTGCCATCGCTCCGGGCGGTATCACCGCTGCGATCGACCTTTACGGCACGGAGACAGCGCACGCAGCGAGGGCGCTCGGCGTCCCTGACACGCGCATCACCACCATCGCCGCCCAGGTCGACGGGATCACAGCAACCAACGGCGCCAGCGCCGCCCCCGGCGCCCTGGAAAAGCTCGCTGGACTCATTGCGACCGGCCGACTCCGGGTGCCCATCGCTGCAAGCTTCCCCGTCGAGCAAATCCGCACGGCGGTCAAGCTCCAGGCCGGCCGGCACGTGAAGGGCAAGGTCGTCATCGACCTCTAGGAGAGCGGTCGGCTCATCTCCCCTCCCGGGACGGGCAGGCAGACTTCGGCGGCGCTGTGGGCTGCGATTTCTCCCTGCTCGAGAAGATCCGTATTGGGCATTCGCGCGATCGGCCGCAGACAGGTGACCCGGTCGTTTCCCCGCGCGCGCTCACGATTGTGGACGCTCATTTCCGAGCCAAGATGGCAAACTCGCACCATGTCCAACGCATCGCCCGCGTCCGCGGCAGTTCCCTTCCTGTTCTTCGGGGGGTTCATCGGTCTCCTCTACTACCTACGCTGGCGCGAGGTCGCCGCGGCGCGGGACGGCCTGCGCGCCGCGGGCGCGACGGACGCGCACATTCGCGCCGTCATGTTCTCCGGTCAGGTGGCGGAGGGCACCGTTCGCGGGCGCAAGGTTCGCTTCGAGGTCGAGCAGGGGGGCAAGAACTCTCCGTCCTACACCACGGTCGCCATCCCCGCCCCGCCCGGGATCGCCTTCGAGATGCACCTCTCCGAGCAGACGCCGCGGGCGCTTCGTCTCGTCGAGCAAGGGCTCGAGATCGACGTCAACGTCGGCGATCCGTCCTTCGACGACCGCGTCATCGTCGAGGCGGCTCCGAGCAGGATGGCGGTCGCCGTGCTCGATGCGAGCCTGCGCGAGCGCATCCTCGCCCAGATGCCGTGCACAGTCTCCGTCGCCGGGGGGACGATCCTCTTGCGCAAGCGCGGCAAGCTGACGTCGATCCCCGTCGTGCAGGAGCTCGTCGATCTCGTCAGCACCGTGGACGCGATGATCTCCGCCGTGGCGCTCGAGCTGGCAGCGCAGCAGCCGGGGATGGCGGCCCAGGACTACCGCGGGGGGTACGGCGAGGCCGGGGCGGCCCTGCGCGACGCCGGAGCCGAGCGCGAGCTCGCCCACCTGAGGGAAGTGCGCGCGAGGCAGGCGGCGCGCCAGCGCAGGTTCCAGCTCATCGTGCTCGGGGCCATAGGGCTGTACGTGGGCGGGACCATCCTCTACCTCCAGTCGCGCGATCGCGGAAGTCGCTCCTCGAACGCCTCGCACGCGACGGGCGGGTCGACGTCCCACCCTCCCACGCCTCACCCGCCCACGCCCGGCGCCGCGCCGCCCGCGTCCACGGTCGTTCACGCGCCGGTGTCGTCGCCGCACCCGAAGCTGTCGCCCGGCGAGCTCACGCCGGACGCGTTCTGCGAGGCGGTGGCCGGCATCAACGGCGCGTCACGGCGCGAGTGGTGCTCGAAGGCGGAGCAGCAGCGCCCGGTCACGGCGCACCTGCTCCAGGAGAGCGACGCGCGGGTGACCTCGTGCAAGGCCTCGCTGGCCTCGAGCATCGGAGGCGGCCTCGTCAAGTTCGACCCCAAGGCGGCGCGCGCCTGCGTCGAGGCGACGTACGCCGCGTTCGCTCCGAGCGATCTCGATGCGGAGGGCCGTCTCGCCGCGGCGCAGGCCGCGGCCTGCAAGCCGGTGTTGACGGGCTCGGTCGAGCAGGGGGCCGCGTGCACCGGCGACCTCGAGTGCAAGGCGGGCCTTTCGTGCAGGGGCACGCAGCGGGCGACCAGGTGCGAGCCGCCTGCGTCGGGCGGCGACGCCTGCGGGATCGCGATCGATCTGCTGCAGCCCTCGGCCGATATCGGTCCGTACCAGCCCTACCTGGGTGAGACGCACCTGCACGACGGCTGCGCCGAGGGCTTCTCGTGCAACATCCTCCTGAACCGCTGCGATCCGCTCGGCAAGAAGGGGGACAAGTGCGGCCTGCTCGACCCGTGCGGCCCGAAGCTGATGTGCCGCTTCGCGGTCTGCACCGACGAGCGCGGGGGTGAAGAGGGGGAGCCGTGCACGAGCGATACGTCCGGCAACGACTGCCGCGCCGGCCTCGCCTGCAGCGCGAAGACGCATACGTGCGGCCCGCGCACGCTCTTCGTCGGACTCTGCCAGTAGACTGGAAGGCCGGATGACTCCGACCGATCCCTGGGCGAGGCGCGGGGAACGCGGAGGGCGGCGCGGGGAACGGCACGCGGGGAGGGCGGCTGTGGCCGTGGGAGGGCGCGGCTGGAGCTGCGGGCGGGGAGGCGCGACGAGTGGCCAGGGCGGCTCAACTCCCGGGGAGAGAGGCGCACGAATGCTGCTGCGGCTCGCGGAGTCCGGGAGGCGCCTCGCGGAGCCCGGAGGGCGGCTCCCCTACTGGATGCGGTCGAGACCGCGGCGCGCGTCCGTTCGAAGGATGCCACCGTCCGGGCGGTGATCGACGACGTTCGAGCGCGCAGACCGCCACACCGACTGGACCGCTGTCCTCGACGAGAGGAAAGACGACGTCGACCCAACCAAAGAGACCGTGGGCTCATCCTTCGATCACTTGGTTCGTCTTCTCGACGTCCGGCCCGTTTCGACGGACGATGTCAACCTGTTCGCAGACGTCCTTGAAGACCCAAGAGACAGCCTGCCGCAGCCATCTCCCGTCCTCGACCAGTTTCGAGAGGACGTCGAGGAGACCTTTCATCACGTGAAGGAGTCCCGTGATCACGTGAAGTAATCACGACACGACCTCGAGGAATCATCAGACGACGTGAAGAAGTCATCTCATCACGTGAAGCAATCACTTCACTACGTGAAGCAATCATCGCAGCGACGATTAACGCTACGATCGGTACGCTCTGAGCCCAGAGCGGTGAGGAAGCAACTTCTCGATCGACGAAAATAGGGACGAGCGCGCGTCGAATGACGCCGTGCTTCAAGCTCTGGGCTCAAATCGGTCGTCTCGTGAGCTCGAGACGACCGATTTGGACCGAAAGACGACGTGGAGTGACTCCTCCATGACGGATTTGGACCAAAATCCGTCGCGTCGAAAAACCGACAGTACCGCGACGGCTTCCTCGAGTACCTGTGATGACTTCTTCAGGTGATCGAGCAACTCCTTCACGTCGTGTAGCAACTCCTTCACGTCGTGTAGCGACTCGGAGCTTCACGCGAGGAACCGGAATCCGTCATCTTCTCGTTCGAGGAGGGGTCGACGCCAGCTCCATCACACGACGCCCCCACTCGGCCTCGTGCAAGAACTGTCGGGCCGCCCGCATAGCATCGGCGATTTGATACTACAGTGTCGCGGCTTGCCCGCGGATGAGCCCCTGCCCGAAGTCCGCAAGCATGTCGCCGCGCCCCAGAAGCTCCTCCGCCCCCGTTTGGCCCAGAATGATTCGAGAGTTGATCTTCTGCTGGACCCGCAGGGCGATTCGCCCTGGCAGGTTCGCCTTGATGACGCCGGTGACGGTAGTGGCGTCCGGCCGCTGCGTGGCGAGGATAAGGTGGATTCCCGCCGCGCGCGCCTTCGCCCCCAGCCTCTGGACCGCGGCCTCGAACGGACCACGCAGCGCTTTGTCGGTGAGGAGGTCCTGGTACTCGTCGATCACGACGACGTGGCGCGGGAGCTGCTCGCCGGGCGCGGCGGCGCCGTTGTACTCGTTGATGTCGTCGAGCTCGCGTAGCGCGAGCAGCGCGTACCGGCGCTCCATCTCGTCGACGAGGCCCTCGAGTACCTGGAGCGCGCTATCTGCGTCGTGGCACAGCGGCTGGGCAAGGTGCGAGGAGAGCTGCTTTCGGAAGGATCCGAACGTGACCCGCTTGGGGTCGATGAGCGTGAACTGGATGTGCGACGGGGCGTGGTACTGCGCGAGGCTCGCGATGAGGACCTTCAGGAGGACCGACTTACCGCTGCCGGTCGTGCCACCCACGAGCAGGTGGCACAACGTTGAATCGCCGAGGTCTCCCTTCAGGACGGAACCGTCGTTCGTCTCGCCCAGAATGAACCGCCCCGGACGCTCCGATAGCCACGACCGCTCACGGTCCAGCAGTGGACCGAGGGGCACGGCCCGCGGTGAACGGCGCACCGTCCAGAACCGCCGCAGACCGTTCAGCTTCTCGTACGAGAGCTCGAGGTCATGCTCCGAGCGAAGCCGGTGGATGACCTCCTTGGCCGCGCCGTCCAGCGCCGCAACCCGTCCGCGCCCCGCGGAGATTTCGAGCCCGATCAAGCGAGCGCCGGCAACCGCATCCCGTGGAAAGCTCGCGGACACGCCCAGGGAGCGCAGCACGGCTTGAATGCGCGCCTTGACGTTCTCCGCCTGCTTGCGCGCGTCCTCGTCCGGAGGGCTGACCACCGGCGCCGTGGAGGGGATCTGGTGCGGCGCCGACTGACCGTCCGGCCCTGTCCGCGGACGCAAAGCGCCCGCCGGAGGATCGTCGCGGCTGGAAAGGCGTTCTGCGTAGGTGGTCACGCAAGCTTCGCGTACCGGACAGGCCGGACAGAGGTCCGCGCGCTGCGTCGCTGGCGCCCCATGGGGGCTCTCGGCCCACCCCGCCATGCTGGCGACTAGCGGCAACAGCTGCCGTTCCACGAGTGCGTCGGCCTCGGGTCCGGGGATGCGGGTGATGACAAGCTCGGGGTTGAACCGAAGAACGACCGGGCACGCGTCGATCCCTTCGTGCTGTCTGAGGATGAAGCGGTAGAGGGCGACCTGCGCCCGATCGAGCTCCTGATTCGCCTCGGCAGTCAGCTTGTACTCGACCAGGTCGAGCTCGCCTCTCGCCGTTGCGTAGAGGGCGTCGATCCGGCCCGTGAGTCGAACCGCCTCCGCACCTGTACGCTCCACGGTCGCTTCGATCGGGCGCTCTCCGTATTTGAAGAGACCGGCCACCGCTACGGCTGCGCCCGTGCCGAGCGGGAGCTCGTCGGCGATGAACCGCGCGAAGCTACGGAGGGCGTCGGCAAGATCGTCCACCTCCGCGACCATGGTGGCCAGCGCTGCGTTCGCTGCGAGCTCCCGGGCAAGATAGCCAAGGAGCCACCCGCTGAGCGCCGCAGCTACGTCGTCACGGGGGGCACCGACAGGCAATGCCGCGACCCGCGGCGGCGGTGAATCGACCGAGCGCGCGAAGGCGTCGACGATCCGATGAAAGGTCGCGCCGAGAGACGACTCGCCGACGGGAAACCCGACCTGCTGCCCGCGGAGCCTGCCTAGGGCGAAGAGGCGCGGGCATCGGAGCGCGTTGCGCACCTCGGTGACCGACACGGATTTCACGACGCCACCTCTGCTGCGCACACGATCGATCGTCCGAGCCACGTTACCTCGGTCGAGTTTTGTAGCGCAGCAAGGACCTGCCCGTGCGTGATGGTCGAGTCGGTGGCGCGAACCTCTCGCACCAGCCGCTCGAAGGACGTGAGGTGCAGGCGGCGCAGTGCGGAAAGGATGACGGATGGCGGCCCCGCCGCGGCGACAGGGATCTGGGCCGTAGACTCCGGCAGCGGCGCGAGGGGAAGCCCGATGGCAGCCGCGGGAGTAGTGGTGTTTGTCTGCAAGGGTTGCTCGCCGAGCAACGTGCCGAGGATCTCGTCCGCGCGCCCTTCGGCCATCGTGCGTCTCAGCCAGGCCTCGGCAGTTTCCTGGGGTAAGGGTGCGCCCGCCGAGTCGGTGAGGTCCTTCGACCGAGCCGACGCGAGGAACAGGGGGATGGCGAGGAAGTGAGCACACGTGTCACCGTCAAGGCCGTGCCAGGAGGCGCCGGGATGCGCGAGGAAGCCGTCCCTGGCGCTCACGGACGCCTTCCAGCTCGGCTTGAGCTCGAAGCGGGCCTCGCGCAGAGCGCGCGTGCGCTGCTTCGACGCAAGCGTCGCGCACTTCTTCAGGGCACTTGCGAGCGCAACCCCGTTCGCGTGCTGGAGCACGACGAGGGTGCGGGAGGTGTCCCCGCTCTTCACGTGGATCTGATCAGGCGTACGCGGGGACGACGTCACAACGGCCCCTCGCAGCTCCAGGTATGCACGAGCTCCACTGACGATGCGCCATGCGTCGAGCATGGCCTGCTCCTTCTCGGCTTCCGCGAGCGCGGCACGGGAGTGGGTCAGGTGCTCCTGCCACTGCATCGCCAGCCGCTGGTCGGTCGCCGCACCTGCGTCGGGTGGTGGTGCCCCGTGGGGGACATCGCCCACGGTCCGCACGCCCTCGACATTCTCGCCGTGAACACGCTCGTGTACCTGCTCACGAACCTCGATCATGAGCATGCGTGGGGTGACCCCCGGCCGGCTGACCCAGGATTGCCAGGACTTCGCCAGGAAGGGCCACGGGAACGGCCCCACATCCAGCTCCGGATCGAAGCGCTCGTACCATGCGCGCATCAGAGCCTCCCGCTGTTCGGGGGACGGCAAGTGGAGCGGCAGCTTGGTCGACTCGAGCCGGCTCCGCTCAGCCTCGCTGAGCCGTGGGCGAATACGCTCGTTCCACTCTGCGTCGAGGGCCATCTGGACGAGGACGAAGCCACGAACGGGCGGGTCGAACAGCTCGCAGAACAGGCGCGCGTGGGCGTGGATGGCCTCGGCGTCCTCGCTCACGAGGTTCTCGAGCTGATCGAAGAGCAGCAGCACGGGAGCGCCGAACGCCGCGACGACGCCCAGCGTACGGATGGCGGGCATGACGTCCTCGTCCGCCATCCCGCGCGATAGGCCGAGAAGCTTGAGCTGGCGCTCGTCGAGCTCCCGGCCCGACAGATACTGCAGCAGCGCCCGGCGCTCGTTGCGCGGCACGAACGGCACCTGGAGAAGGCGCTCGACGAAGCTCGGCGCGAGGTCGTCGTACCACGAGGTGAGACGGTCGAGCACGGTGTCGAGACGCGCCTGACGATCGCTGGCGCCGCGCATGTCGGCGATGGCGACGTTCGGCCACCGATCGGAGCCATCGAGAGCGGAAAGGAGAGCGCCGACAACCACATCGATCTGCCGATCTTCCCCGCCGTCGATCGCATGGCGCTCGAGCGCGTCCACGACGTGCGCCAGGATCTGACGAGGCGTCGGCAGCACGCCAATCTCGGGGCGCACGAGGACGAATGCCGCTCGGCGGCCGCATTTCTTGCGCAGTCGTGCGAACAGGTGTGTCTTGCCCGAGCCCGGGGGGCCCAGGATCAGCGTGGCCGACGAGCGCAGGTGCGCCGGCCCCGCGGGCGCTGCCTTGCGAACGGCTTCGATCCGCTGGACGAGCGCGTCACTCGCCTGCTGGTTGATGCTCTCGACGTCGACGAAGTCGGTAGCCCAGGGATCGGCGTGCTCGTACTCGAAGAAGTGTCCCATCATTGGTCTCCGTCGTTCGGCACCGCCACGCGGGCGCCCTCACGTCTCGGCAAGTATGCGTGCGTAGGAGAGAACCGACCCACGGGGGCCCACCGGGCATAGCGCCTTCGCTTCGGGCGACAGGAGCTCCACACCCGACTCGGGTCGAAGCTCGATGCGCTGCTCGCGCGCGAGTGTCTCGAGGGCTTCGCGCGCAACATCGAGCGAGATGGTCGCCGGAAGTGATCGCAGCGCGGCGGGAACGCTGACCATGCGGGTGGTCACGTCGGCGGTGCTCCGCAGATGACGAAGCACTTCTTCCGACACGCTCGTCGTCTGGGGTACACGAGCGCATCGGCCGAGCGGCGTGAGCAATGCGTCTAGCTCGGATCGCAGCAGCGTCGTTCGTGGTTGACCTTTCTTCGAGCGGATCGACTTGACCAGTCGACCGAGCGCCAGAGTGACCGCTTCCAGGGCGTCGAGGTCCGAAGGGGCCAGAAGGGCCGGCGATTCCTTCGCGATGCAGCGGGTCCCGCCACGAAGGACGATGCGAACGTGTCCCGTCCTCGCGCTCTCGTGGACCACGCGCCTCACCTCCGCCGCCGTCCCTCCGGTCACCTGCTTGGGAAGGCTGTCGAGGGCGACGGGCTGGTCGCCGACGACCGCGTCGACCTGCGACGCAAGCGAGACCCGAACCTTCGTTCCCGCGAGCTCGAAACCCCGCGCGACCAGTGCGTCGACGAGCAACCGCCGAGCCTTCGGGGCAAGCCGTACGTCGACGAGCTTCGTCAGCGGACAGCTACGCTGGAGCTGTATGCGAGCGACAGCGAGCTCGACGAGCTCACGGTCGACGTCCTGTCCAGGGGGAGAGGCCCGAGGCGGCATGCCCGGGAAGTCTCCAGGACTCGGGGCTGCATGAGAAGAGGCAAGGCGCCGATGCCATGCGCTTTTTTGAGCCGGCTCATCGCCTCGCCATCGTGGGTGCCCGGGGAGTCTTGCCGCTCCGCTGGGGCGACGGTAAGCGCCGAGCATGCAGCTCAAGCACTCCGCCGCCCTCTCGATGCGCGACCGCCTGGCCCATCTGTCCCTCGAGGATGCAGCCAGAATGCTTGGCCCCGGGGGCAAGCGTCTTCTGGTCCGCGGAGCGGCTCTCGAGCTCGCGACCGTCGACGACCTTCGGATCGACGGCGACCAGGCTCGCGTGACGTGGCGGTCCGAGGACGGTGACGTCTCGGCAAGGGTAGTCTTCGACGCTACCGTGCGGGGAGGCCTGCGCGCGGAGTGCGGTGCGTGCGCGGCCGCCTGTGAGCACGTGGGCGGGCTACTCTCTCTCCTCCTGGAGAGAAAGAGCGATCTGGGGCTCGCCGCTCCTCCTCCCGAGGCCGTACGGGCAGCCGGCGACGAAGCGGTCGTAGCGAGGGAGCTCGAGGAGCGGTCGAAGCGCGCGCAGTCGGAGCGCATGAAGATTCGCTCGGCCGACCCGAAAGAGCCGTGGACGGACTACGTCGTAACGAGCGCGCTCAGCGGAAAGACCTACCGCGTCGCTCTGCGCGGGGAGGAGCGTGGGGTCTCGTACTGCTCGTGCCCGGACTTCCGGACCAACACGCTCGGGATCTGCAAGCACATCATGAAGGTCCAGAGGCGGGCGGCGGCCTTTCCAAAAGAGCTCCGGAAGAAGCCGTACCGGAGATCCCGAACCACCGTGCACCTCCGCTACGGGGAAAGGCCCGAGCTGGCGGTGGCGCTGCCCTGGAAGGTATCGGCTCCCGTCGGTGCGATCGTGACGCCACTCACGAAGGGGCCGATCGAGGTCCCCGATCTGCTCCGACGACTTCGCCAGCTCGAAGGGGGCGGCCACCCTTTCTTCGTCACGCCGGACGCCGAGGAGCTCATTCAGCGAAGGCTCGTCGCGGCGCGCCTGCAGAAGACCGTGCAGGAGATCCGGCGGGCCCCCGCTACGCATCCTCTCCGGACGAAGCTGCTCAAGCAGGCACTCCTACCGTACCAGCTGGATGGCATCGCGTTCGCGGTGGGCGCCGGGCGAGCGATCCTGGCGGACGAGATGGGGCTCGGAAAGACCATCCAGGGCGTCGGAGTCGCCGAGCTCCTCGCGCGGGAGGAGTCCATCCGCAAGGTGCTCGTCGTGTGCCCGGCGTCGCTCAAATCGCAGTGGCGCGCGGAAATCCGGCGATTCTCCGGACGCTCGGTCGATATCGTCGCGGGCCCGGCGAAGGACCGTGCGCGCGCTTACGAGGGCGAGGGGTTCTTCACGATCTGCAACTACGAGCAGGTGCTCAAGGACATCCTCCACATCGAGAAGACTCCCTGGGATCTCATCATCCTGGACGAGGGCCAGCGCATCAAGAACTGGGAGGCCAAGACGAGCCGCGTCATCAAGGGGCTCGCTTCCCGCTTCGCGCTCGTCCTGACAGGCACCCCGCTGGAGAATCGCCTGGACGACCTGCACTCGATCGTCGCCTTCGTCGACCCTCACCAGCTCGGGCCCGCGTTCCGCTTCTTGCATCGGCACCAGCGTCGAGACGAGAGAGGTAAGCTGCTCGGCTTCAAGAACCTCGACGACCTCCGCGAGCGCCTCAGGCCTGTTCTGCTCCGCCGCACCCGCGACTCCGTCCGCCTCGAGCTGCCCCCGCGCACGGTGGAGATCGTGCGCATCCCACCGACCGACGAGCAGAAGGAGCTTCACGACGCGCACATGAGGACGGTGGCGCAGATCGTGCGGAAGCCGTACCTGACCGAGATGGATCTGCTCCGCCTGCGGACCGCGCTCCTCATGTGCCGGATGTCGGCCGACAGCACGTTCCTCGTCGACAAGCAGAAGCCCGGGTGGTCCACCAAGCTCGAACGTCTCGAAGAGCTGTTCGATGGGGTGGCGGCGGAGCCGGACCGAAAGGTCGTCCTCTTCTCCGAGTGGACGACGATGCTCGATCTCATCGAGCCGCGGCTACGGGACAGAGGGCTCGCGTTCGTACGCCTCGACGGATCGGTGCCGCAGAAGAGACGACAAGAGCTCGTTCACCGGTTCCAGTCGGACCCAGGGACCCGGCTCTTCTTGACGACGAACGCCGGCAGCACGGGGCTGAACCTGCAGGCCGCGAACACGGTCATCAACGTCGACTTGCCGTGGAACCCGGCCGTGCTCGAGCAGCGAATCGCGCGCGCACACCGCATGGGACAAACGATGCCGGTCCACGTGTTCGTCCTCGTGACGGAGAGCACGATCGAAGAGAACCTGCTCTCGACGCTCTCCTCCAAGCGTGATCTCGCGATGGCGGCGCTGGATCCGGAGGCGCGCGTCACCGACGTCGACGTCCGGACGCAGGCGGACGACCTCAAGGAGAAGCTCGAGGTTCTCCTCGGCGCGAAACCGCCGGCTCCCGTCGACGAGACGGTCAAGGAGATCGCGTCGCTCGCTGCGGCGAACGACCGCCTGGCGCGCACGACGGGAGCTCTGCTCGCGGCTGCGGTGGACCTATTCGACGCCGTCCGTGGTGATGGCGACGTCAAAGAGAGCCGGGGAATCGTGCACGAGCTGCGGTCGGCGATCGACCTGAAGATCGTCGAGGACCAAGGCGGCGGGCGGCGCCTCTCCTTCGCGTTGCCGTCGCGGGAGCGTTTGCTCGGAGTCGCCGAAGGTCTTGCACGTCTCCTGCGCGGCGATGGGCCAGCGCGACAGGCTTCGTCGCCTGCTGCGAACCGGAACGGTGCGGGAGCGGTGAACTGAACGACGCGGGATTCCCATAGGGCGCCCGCCCCGGGGCAAAACCCCCTGGCCCTAACGTTGCGAGAGGACGAGAGAATCGCTCTCCGTTCCCCGGCCCATTCCCCTTCCGAGGTTTTGCCCTGGGAGGGGGAGGTTTTGCCCTGGACCCCCATATTGCCCGGGGTTTCTCAGCGGAGAGAAGGGGATTCGAACCCGGACGAACGGGGCCATGGCGTGGTCGAGCGTGGCGAGCGGGCTGTTTCCAGCGACGCGAGGCAACGGGAGGCAACGCTTGGCCACGTCGCCGAGGCAAAACTCGCGGACGCGGACGAGGCTCTCCGGGCAGCCATCAGAGCTGCGCTCGACGCGGGCGCGTTTGGGAGAGTCCGCGCACTGCTCGACGTGCTCGATCCGCCGAGAACGACCGTTCGCGAGCTCGCCAGGCGCCACGAGGCACCATGAACACCGCGCGGCTCAGCGGCCATGCCCATCGAGTGCACTCTCGAGCCATTCCGGGCTGGCGCCTAACCGCGTAAGTCGGCCATCGCGCGCGGTAGCGACGAGCCGAGGAGCTGTCCACGGCATCGTCGAGTCGTAGACGCGGACGCGCTCGAACACCGCGATCGCTTTCGGCAGGTTCGCGATGCTCGCCTCGTGGATTGCGCGGATGTCTCGCTCCGATGCGCCATGCCCCCCACTCTGCGCTCGCTGAAGGACTCGTGCGACGTTCTCCGCGAGCGAGTCCGTCGCAAGGAAGCGGAGGTGGGTCGTGAAGCCGCGCTTCCGCGCCAGCTCGGCTTGGTCGAGCGCGGCGATCGTTCGGAGGGTCGTTTCGACCGCGAAGGACAGGCCGCGCTCGATGTGGTCCCGGACAAAGCGCTCGCACTCGTTCGCGACAGCGCGGCGGACGTCACGCGAGATCGCACGATAACTACCCAGGATCTGCGCGCACCGATCGTCAATGTTGAACGGGTCGACGCCGAACGCCGTCACGGGGAAGTACGTCGTCTTGCCGCTGCCGGGCGGGCCAGCCACCACGACCATGCGCGGCCGCGCCACTCGATCTCAACCCGTCTCGAGCGTCGTGTCGGACTCGGGCCTCATGTCTGGCGGCAACTCGCTCGATACAAGCTTCCCGGTTGCGTCGATGACGCCGAGGCGCTCGAGCCGCATCCGCGCCGCTTGAATCCGGCTCGACGCCAGCTCCATCACACGACGCTCCCACTCGGCCTCGTCTTCGTCACGATCGAGGTCGAGGTCGCCAACTGGCGCGCTCGGGATCGGCGAGAGATCCTTGATGTGGGTCGCAGCCATGCCTCAGCATGCCCGAGTTGTAGCCGATCGGCCAGCGGCGTCGTCCGTCGCGGGCTCCACCGTACCCGTCAGACCGGTGAATGAGGGCAAACCCTTGGGGCGGCCAGCGGCTCGAGTACGACCGCAGGCGTCATCGCTGCGGGTCGCCTGCTCGGCAAGGATCTCCGCAACGACCTCCTCCGCGTCGCGACCCTGGCTGCGCCCTCCGAGTACATCGCGAGCACGACGGTCGAGCTCGTCAGCCCACGCGCCATCGATCTCTTCGGCCGGTAGGCTCGCCTCGATCTCGTCCGCGAGGAGTGCGCTCGCCGAGGGGGACCGGGAGGGCGCTG